>UMHH01016139.1_pt1 | contig 69226 bp, 86 predicted proteins | sample 1965491 | NCBI WGS metagenome assembly UMHH01 (sample SAMEA4836094, study PRJEB28245) | human gut metagenome | biome: gut microbiome; material: fecal sample | place: Denmark | collected 2008
GGCAGATGGGTCTCCTTTGGCGCGAGACGAGAGACGCCCGGCATGAGACTGAAAAGCGGTTTCGCCCCTTTTCACCCCTTCACCCGCGCCACCACTCCCCGGTCGGTGATCAGCACCACTTTGGCATGGGCTTTTTTGCCGATCTTGTCATAGATCCGTCCTGCACTGCAGGTATCTCCCAGCACGGTGTGGGTGCTGTTGGCCACGTAGCCCACTTTCCCGATACCTGGCAGTTCTGCCCGGATGGCTTCACGATCATACTCATTGTCCGGCTCCTTTTTCAGCACCAGTTCCATTTTCCGCCGAAATACTCCGTAACCCATATAATGATTGCAGCCTGTGATCGTAATGAAAATCTTTTTCATATTTCCCACCTTCCTTTTCTTGTTTCCATTATAGAAGATTTGATGGGTAAAATGGGGGACAGATAAGAGGCAATGGATTCCTTATCTCGTTTCACTCCAATGGTGGAAACAGAAACCGTGCCGCCGGGTTCAATCCCATCAAAGCAGAATTGAAAGCTGGCATCTTCCGCCCAGGACAGTGTTGGGATTGCCTTTCCCTGCATATCCTGCTGGAAAACCGCACCCTGCCTTGTTCTGCGGGGTATGATTCCCTATTTTTTATAAAAAATATCCCTATATTTTCCGAATAGGGAAAATATAGGGAATCCGTTCGTGCATTACACGATATTTAGTGATACATGACAACAGGTCGAAATCCTGAGAAACAAGGCTCCATTGCGAAAAAAGGACTTTCCTTTCGGAAAGTCCTTTAAAGTCTCTGGCAGGAATACCTGGTTGATATGCTATGAGCCCCATTAAATCTAGCTTTTTGCAATCATCTAGGAATTTGGTGGGCAAATTAAGGGCAAATTTTACCATTCAGCAACAGTGTAGGTGATGCTTCCTGCATTAATCTTCTTTCCTCTTGAATAGATCATACCTTCCCATTTACCTTGCTGATATCCTACGCCATAATAAGTCTTGTCCCCAGCCGTCATAACCCCTGCCTTGATTTTGTGGCATTTATTTAAATTGATTTTGTATACATCCACTTTTTGTTTTTCTTCATTCGCAGTGACTAAAGTCCGGTCCGTTTTCTCAGCAGCAGCTGCCGGTACATTTGCTTTGCCAGATTTAATATCTGCGGCTACCTGATCTGCTCCTGCACGTACATCAGGAGCCTGGATGTAATAGGATACAGTCGGCTGGGTTTCCCCCTGCTGGGCCTGATAAATTTTATCTGTGATCTGCTTAGCGGTCCCTTGGCTTACATTAAGTTCCTTGCCGACAACTTTTGCATCAGTAGTATCCTGATATTCCATCACTTTTGGCTCAGCATCCTTACCATGCTGGTAATGCACAAATAAAGCTCCAATACAAATACCTAGAACAGTGCATATTCCTAGCAAAATATATTTTAGCCACTTTTCCTGGTGCTCAGTCAAAACAATCACCTCATAAAATCATTTTTGACGTGTTTTTATATATCTCCATGAGTAAATCCCTTTTCATAGATATAAAACGACGCATAGAGGAATTTTGGAAGCCTCCATGCGTCTGTTTGATTAACAACGTCATTTGTTGAATAAATTGGCATAGTAATTTGCTTTGCCCCGGAGTACATTCCCACCAGTTCTGGAATCATCGTAGTCGATTGTCCATTCAGGGCTTTCGTTTGTGCCCAGATACTGGAGGTCCCACCGCTCGCAGGTGGTCTGAGGCCCATACTCATCGCCCACCGGCAGTAACCCGTCCACGTTGTCAGCGGCCTCGGCATGGGTTAGGACCCGGTCCCGGTCGATGGTTAGCCACAGAGCTTTAGCCAGTACGGCCACCACCTGGGCCATGGCTTCAATCTGTTTAGCAGTGGGCGGGTATTTTCCCAAGTCTGCAGTTCCTCCCTGGTAGCAGCAGCACAATGTAACCCCAATTGAACCACTGTTCCGATGCCAAGTGTGTGCCAGCGTTTCGGAAAAATCATCTGTGCTGACCCATAAAGAACCGTCCTGATCAATATTAATATGATAATCATCATACATTTGGCCATAACGGCCAGCAGTCCAATGCAGGTAGATTTTCACATCCCTACCCAGTGCTTTGGCGTCTTTCCAGAGCTGGGGCCGAGCCTTCTCAGCCAGCGTCTGGATGTTTTTCAGTGTCACTTTTTTCAACGTCTTTTACCTCCTTATTTTGGTAGTCGTCTGGAGTTCCGTCGCCATCGCTATCAACCAATTTAGCGCCATAAGCAATGACTCCCGCGACTACAGCAGGAGCCATAATATGATCGATGATTTTTAGCAGCTGATCTTGCATTTTAAGATACCAGGGATCTTGTGTCCTGGTCAGCCAGGTGAATCCCCAAGCATAAACCACAAGAAACATCGGAATAACGGATAGACCAATGACTACAACCAGATATGTCATAGACCTGACTCGAAATTTTAGTTTTTTGAGTTTCTTCAATTTGCTACTGAACATCTTTTCCATCCTTGTCAGGCAAGAACATATACTCTTTATAAATGGTGTCCATCACACCATTTTTTCCTAACCCAGCATAAGCCGTATGAAGGGCTTCAAAACTTGACTTATCATCAGCATTTGCTAGCCCAGATGCCTTATGTTTGTAATAATCCTGCAGCATGGTATACCGCAAGAGGCTTTGCAAGCCATACTTGATCATGGCTGCTTCTTTTTCTTCTGCCGCTTTTTCCTCCATTCTTTCTTTTCTATAGGACAAATACCGTCCGACAAGATATGAGAACGCTGCCGGAATTACAGTTCCCAGCAAAAAATTCAGCAAGTAGTTTCCCATTCCATCGACCACCTCCTCGGTGCACATAAAAATAGGGCTGCGGATGGGTAGCAGCCCTACTGATATATATATATGAGGTTATCGCAAAGTTCCGATTAACTCGACAACCAGATTAAATGGCTGAGTCGGGTCAAAGTTAGAATTGGCTTCGGTCAAACAGGGGTTCGATTCTACTTGGCTGTATCCAGTCGCATGATACTGAACAGCTCCGGAGTAGGTATTCGCTCCCTGAGAGATAGTTACCTTCGTGCTCGTCTGTACGCTAAAGACGCTGGCAAAAGCTACCGTTTGAAGTGCCAAGCTATTAGCGCTATATACTAGCATTAATGACGAAAGATCGTATGTGTTCGTGGTATCTCTGATGATTTGGGACTCAAAAGTATAGTTTCCTGTGGACCCGATGGGACTGAGTCGGGTGTCCAGTGAGTTGAACGTGAGAGTAGTTTCTGTCTGCTCCGTTGCTGCGGTAGCACTAATCACCATCCCATCGGTTACGTCTAAAATTACTTTATCGCTGCCCTGGTCCACACCATTTACTGTAATGCTCCCCGGAGTATAATTACTATTGCCCTGAACATTAACAATAATTTTGGGTAAAGCTAAAGTATAGTCATTTCCGTTTTGGCTGAGACTAGAAGTTGCGGTAATATTAATTTCTTCATTTTCGACTTGAATAACCGTAAAACTTTTCTTACCCACATTGATGGCCTCAATTGCCGGGCCCATTTGCCCAGGCATATATTTTTCGGTACTGTTTTTCTTGGCCCGGATAGCATCAGCAATGTTTTTTAAACTTTCGTCGTTGACCAGTACATTCATATTAGTACGCCTCCTTATTTCCATCTTCAATTACAGCGGAAGTTCCAGTAAGAGTGGTTTCCCCGGTGGTGATGATCTGAACAAGGTCCTCCCTGGTAATCTTGGCTTCTACTTTGATTTCGCCTACATCCACCGTAATACTCGCCTCCCCCTGAAGCATTGCATCCACAACATTCTGTCTTGTCACTTTGATTTCCATTAGTACGCCTCCTTATTTCCATCTATAATATTTGTAATAGCTGCAGCAATAGCAGTTGCTACTGCTCCAGATGTTACCAGGTTTGTGCTGCCGTCCGTTACTGTAGTATCGATAACCGGCTTATTCAAGATCTGCGACACACCACTTTCAGCGTTCCAGTCCGCATTGATCTGCCCAGCAGCCGCCTGCATAGCAGATAAGGCAGCAGCCGCTGCCGATTCGGCCGCATTCGTTTCTGCTGTTTTAGCCGCCGTTTGGCTTGCCGCCGCTAAAGCTGCATTGTTGATGGCGCTTTCGGCCTGGGTGGTTGCCGTATTAGCTGCGGCATTTGCAGATGTAGCGGACTCATTGGCACTGGAAGCAGAGGCTGCAGCTTCAGTTGCACTGCTTCCTGCCGCGTTCGCAGAGCTTACGGCAGAATCCCTTGCAGACTCGGCAGCGGTTTGAGCGTTAGCGGCACTAGCAGCAGCTGCAGTAGCATTACTAGCTTGAGTTGTTGCTGCACTAGCTGAATTTTCCGCCGCGATAGCTGCAGCCTGGGCATTAGCTACTGCGGCAGCTACCGTTATTGCTGAGGCGGAAGCAGACGCTGCGCTATCAATGGCCGCAGCTACCTTTTCTTGAACTAGAGCTACCAATTCTTCTGCAGTTGTAGGCAATGTTAAATTTATTTTTTCTGCGGTAGATACCAACAAGATGAATCTAAACGTCATTGTAATTTCAGTTCCAGTATTTTTATCCGGAATAAAACTTGGGTTGGTGTCATACCCCACCGCAAAAAGCACTTCATTTCCTAAACTATCCAAAGCAAAAAGGCCAATTTCACTGGCAACATAACTGGACTCTACCGCGTTATTCGTCAATGATGCAGTTAAGATACAAGAATTTTGCTCTCCGCTGGTTGCAGTTTCTTTGCTGGTAATGACAATACTGTTTTGTGGCTGAATTAAATCCGTACGATTGTAATAGTCCTGGATTGATGCAACTGTGCCGCTTCCAATTTTTATCTTGGTTAAGTTCAGTTCAAGTTCCCCTGCTTCCACCTGCGCTTGCAAGGCCTCACCTTTGGCAGTCAGAATATATCCGCCGCTAAAATTTGCCATTTATTAACCCCTCCTTTAAGCGACTCTTTTCCATACCCAAACTCCAACAGACTGCTGCATCACATTAAATGCCTCTCCACCTCCCGTGGATTGAACGGTAATCGTGTGGATATGACCACCAGCAGAATTCAAAGTGATGGTGTGATTATGAAGCCCTGCAGTGCTTGTATTTCTAGTTTCCCAATGCCCCGCATTGCCACCGGTTGCTCCATTATCCGGGTTCGAATTGACGGTAACTGAATAGGTATGAAGATGATCGCCAGCAAAACTCGTCGTCCCTGTATGAATATGTCCACCCTGGTTATCCATAGTGGCCTTATGTGTGTGTGCAGGCAAGTTCTTAATAGCAATAAGTTTCTCATTGGCGCCAACGACTTCACCGACTTTGTAGGTGTCTCCTGCTGAAATAAGGGCTGATCCCTCGCCAACTTTCTCCCATGTCATCCAATCAAACTGGGTGTTCGGGTCCGTATCCCCAAAGTCTACGATAGTACGACCTACTGGATAGATGGTATTGTAAATTTTCTTTTCTAAGTCAGTCAGTGATTCATTCAATTGCACAAGCTGTTCCTGTGTCACGTAAGTATCCATATCAACTTGAATGGTCACCTTATCTGCATTTGAGACTTGGAAATAGATATTCAATGTAAATTGGTTCAGCCCGTTTTCTGCAAAAGGCCGGATAACTGGGGCATCGATAGCCGTAGATACAGCAAATAAAACTTCTGCGCCTGTGCTATCAATCGCATAAACACCTGTAGTATTCCAGGTATAGGCCTCCGTTACGTTGTTGTTGCTAACAGCGCTTTGCAGTTTTACTGTAGTAGCATTTACAATTTCCTTTGATTCAAAAGGAAATGACCCCTTAATATCACTGAGGCTAGTTAAATCTGGCAGCTGGTCAGTTGTATACGCCTGGCTAGATACCTTCAAGCTTGAAAAAGTCAACGCATTATCTACGATTCCAGTTTGGGCTATCATCTTGGCCCCGGTTGCTGTTAAAATATAGGGATTCCAATTCGACATGTCATTCCTCCTTTAAATTAATAGTTTCAGTTATCGTCATTACCATAGCGTTCCGTGTATTATTAGTCGGATTAGTATCTTGGTTCAAAGTAACCGGATATATAGGCATGGTGAAATTCACTCTTCTGGCCATTCCCACATATAAAGTTTCCTGATGATCGGCTTTTGCTTCAATTTTTTCCAGCCAAGAACGTACATTTTGAGCAGCCGAGATTGTTCTGAGCAATTCGGTATAAATCTCTTTTGTCTTTGGCGCCACTTCCAGAAGTACCTTGAAATAATAAGGGCTCCCTTCGTAAAGAAACCATTCCTGCAATACACTTTTAGAAAAGACTATTTCAATAGCAGATCGTACTGCATAAGGAGTCCCTCTCTTTTTGTGTAGACTGATACTCTGGCGTACCTGTTCCCGTTTTATGGAAATCTCAGCTGCGGTATCATAAGTATCAACATGCAGTTGCCACGCTAGCAAATCAATGATATCTTCCGGCAGCACATCAATCCGACTATATACAAGGGCCATCTTAGCCTCTTCAGCTAAGGGCATAAGGACCTTATCAAGGGTGCTACAAAGATCTTTCACTTTTTGATCATTCCGGATGGAGTAGGGCAAAATTGAATAAATCTCAGTGTCATTCGCTTTAGTCATCAGATACTCCTTCTAATGTGATCGTATTTGTTCTTACTACAGCCAACTCAGTCGGTTTTAATACAGTAAGTTCCGGCTTAGTCACCTGGACTTTAGTGGCTCCAGCGTCTACCATAAACTGGTAGAGCTTAGACGGGTCAATATCTCGGCCCAAGGCACTGCGCTGCCATAAGATATAATTCCGAACGGCTGACTCTACCCGAGTTTTTATCGTATCCGCTAGCGCTGAATTTTCAGAAGAAATCTGATATGTAGCCTGAATGTCATAACTTATCTGTGTCGGTGGTATAACAATCACCTTGTCTGTTAAAGGTCTAACCGTTTCACTGTTGCAAACGTCAGCGACCCGCTGTCTTACGTTATCTCCTGGAATTTCCCCATTTTTCAAGAGGGGAATAATCTGCACAGTCCCAGCTTCTGGGCTGAACACCCCTACCGAAGATATATCAGCGTATGCACTTTTGGCCCAATATTCATAAGCTCCCTTGCTGCCTGCATTAGAAAATCGCTCTGGGGCTTCTTTAATACGTTCTCGATAAGTATCGTCATCTTCCTGGTCCGCTCCACCGGAGCTGATATTCGTGTTTCTCACGCTATCCACATATGGTAGCGGATCTACCTGCTCCTTTAAAGACCCGATAGCCACACCATTGCCATTAATCCCGGTAATTGTGCATTGTGCAGTCACGGTTCCTTGGGTATCCCCTGCCGGGATCACTAAATCTGTCTCTGTAGAAAAATAGATGCTGCTCCCTGGGGCTGTCACTCTGGTCCCAGCAGGGATTACTACAGCATCTGCCTGAACCGCGGAAAGAGTATACTGGAGTTCAGTTTCTGCTGCCGCAGCCGGAATTCTGGTAGTATCTAGTAAAATCCCCAGGTGGTCCAGGTAATCACCTTTGGCGTACGCCAGCATATTCATTTTAGCGGCTTGATCAATCAACCACCGTTGTTCAATAATTACTGAAGCAATGGTCAATAAAAATAGGCGTACTGGATCTCCATCTGCCAAAGTTCGCCCTGCAATTTTCTGATAAATATCGATCACAGTATTCTTTACATTTTCTTCATCATAATCTGCAAAATTCACTCCTGGCAGATCACTCAGTTTCATTAATAACCACCTCCACTTTTGGTAGCAGTCTTCCATCAGGATTCCCGTCAAAGGAAATCCCGGTAATAGTCACCCTCGGTTCGTACTGTTTCACTGCACGCAGGATTTCAGAAGAAATTGATGCCTGGGCTACTGCCATTGGCTGATCTAAAAAAGTGGCGTCAACTCCGAATCCTCTATCAAGAGGCACGCTGTATTTTGTAGTACTGATAATTGTCCTGACATTTTGGAGTATTTCTTTCTGTTCGGTTTTTGGGCCGAAGTCAACACCTTCGTTAGATAAGCTCAAGACAAATACTTGATTGGCCATGCCTCACTTACCTCCCCTGCATATTCCTGCAAAGTTACCGTAACTTCCGCACAGTAGATATGTCCGTATTTCGTCCAGTACTTCACCGCTTCATCCAAGCTTTCTATCACCCAGAACCCGCCACCAACAGGCTTATAGCCTAGTACCAAAGACACAACCTGTCCTTGGTCACGGATATCTCTGAGTCTTTTCAGCTCAGTTTGAGGGCTGATTCCTTGATCTGCTCGGAGCTGCATTTTAAAACTGATTTTTTCAATATCAGGCCCCAAAAACTCTAATTTCGGTTTTTGCCCAATTAAGTCATGTTTCGACCACCTCCCGGATCCGCTCCGTGTATAATCATTGAAGGTCCGAATGGTACTAGCTGAAACTGAAAAAGGCGTCTGATTCAAAAAACCTACTAGCATACATCTAGCCTCCTATAAAAACATCGGGAGATCCCTGTGCTACGGATCCTCCGCAGCTAACAGAATCCCCCACACGCCCAGCACCTTTCCCATTAATTAATACCGAATTGCTGCCGGAGTTGATCATGCCATTATGAGCTGGATGGTTTTTGCAACTATGAGAAGCATAAGTATCCCCAATCCGACCAGCTTCTTTTCCGTTAATAAACACATTCCCGCTGGCTGTTGTGAGCGGAACCGGCCCACAGTTATCATGTCCAGTATTCATATCTCCTAATCGAGTTGCTGCTGGCATATTCTTCATCTCCCATTGTTAATTGATATTTACTTTTGCCCCAGTAATCACTACATTCCCAGAAGCATGCAGTTCAATATCACCATGGTCATATCGCAGATAAGAGCCATCGGGAAAACGAATGCTGCGAACGTCAGGATTAATTTCTGCAGGCGGATGATCATCATCGTAATAAGCTCCTACCACAAAACCATCAGTTAATCCATTCCCGGATGGATTCATCGTAAACACACATACAACAGGGGTTCCGACTTCAGGTAACCAGTATCCTTTGGACCCAAAAGAAAAAGGCAAGAGGATTGGCAGTTCATCGCTCACTAAATCTTCTTTGTCTTCAAACACAACCCGTGCGCAACAACGGGCTCCATCCACCGTAGAAATCGTCCCCTTTCGGATGACGTTTTTCAATTGGCTAATATCCATTAAGGCACCTCCTAATATCGATAGTAGTGGTATACCCACTTCCGATACTGTGTTTTGCCGATGTGATAATGTATCGGCCATCAAATTTGCCAAACCCTTTTACTTGAATGGTCAGCGTTGTCAAAAGGTTTAAATTCCCCATAAGCTCAAAAGATCCAGTCGTTTCTTCTTTGTTTTTGTCTCTCAGCTTCTTTTTAGCCAATCTTTCAGCTTCTGCGACTGATTTTACCTGTTCATTTACTTGTAGAGTTTTTCCCTCTGTCTTATCTGGAGCTGTATACGTCGCCTCAATAACCGCACTCTTTTTTCCGCTTTTGTACTTCACATGGCAGGCTTTATACGTATCCCGGATTTTGCTGTTAAAACGACAGCTCTTGATTTCGTCTAAGTACACCATCCCTTTTATTGATTGATATACTGTTCCCGGTTTCACCAGGGTAAGCTGAGGCTCTACTTTCTCATAATCAGCCTCGTCAAACACAATTAACTGGGTCTTGAAGATTTTAAGTGCAAGGCCCTGGTCTTTCAGCAGTTTCCATAGAAACGCCAAGTCAGATTCTTCGCTTTGTTCAACTCGGTCCAATTCAGGGTCATCAGGAGCCGTGTAATTCAGTTCAAGTGCAGCCCCAACTGCGATATCATTGCAGATTGTGGATAGCTTTACTTTTTCCCAGCTCCGAGATCTATTTTCTCCCCGCAGCTTATTATTGTCCGGAATAGATACTCCTTTAATGGTCATTTCTGCAGGCGCATACTGATAATCGATAGTATCGATTTCGAACTTTCCAAGATCCAGCTGAGAAGAACCTCCCATAGTTTGGTCCCAGTTCTGGAGAAGGAAAAGGGCATCAAGAGTAGCCCTTTTATCAGGCATCCAGCTACCTTCCCATAATCCCTGCCGATCTTCCAAACTTATTTCCAGGCTATCCGCCTCTCCACTCATATTGTCGGTATATGACATAGACTTAAGGTAAGGTCTGACATCAGCGCTAATATCTTTGTTGTTATAACGTATTACCGGTTTAACACTACGGGCTTTGTACATTTTCATCGCCTCCAGGGAGGAAGCATCGTAGTCTTTGGAGCCTCATAGTCTGGGACAATAACTGTTACCCCTCCCGGTAGTACAAACTGAGCCGCCATTTCTGGATTGGCTTCAAGTAATGCCGCAACCCCTGCTTCTGTTCCATAGACCCTATAAGAAATTAAATCCCACATATCCCCTTGGACTGTTTTTATCGTTTTAATCATAGACTAGCCTCCTTTGATCCTGTTGGATTTCTTGAAGCATTCGTTTTAGCCGATCCAGGGACTGGTCCATTGCTTGATTTAGCATATCCTGGTTAGCATCACCAGAAACAACAATTTGCGGGTTAAAATTCACGGTAATCGTCTGAGCTGTTCCATTCTCTCGTGGCAGCATTCCCAAGCGCCTGCCAGTTTCGGCCCACAAGCCTTTAGCCCGGCTGGTTCCGTTCAGAGGAATTGCCGCTTCGTCAGACTCTTCAGCGAAAGTAATCAAATGATTTCCTTTAGCCATAATTCCACCAGAGGCTAGCCCCGGAGGCATTACTCCTGGAGGCACATCTCCAGATTTATTAAAGGCAAAATTGATGGTCGCATCGATAGGATGGGACAAAAAATCTTGAATTTTCCCCCATATTTCCTGTACTTTTATCCAGGCTTCATTCATTTTATTTCCAACCCAGTCAATAAAATCGCGAACCGCCTTTGACGGATTATTCCACAGCTCAGTAAAATAATTTTTCAACTCATCCCAATGCGCAATAACTGCTGCCACAATAGCTATCAACCATCCGACAGGTCCTGTAAGGAACATCGCTAGCCGAGCTAAAGGGCTATTCCACAACTTAGTAAAAAACGCTTTTACCTTTTGCCAGTGTTTGATTACCAGATAGGAAATTACTATAAGTGCGGTTATCCCCAAAAGGACTAGTCCTATAGGCGATGTGAGAAAAGTGAATCCAGCACCCAATACTTTAGATCCCAAGGCCAATAATTTCTGCGCATGAGTTAACCTTCGAAAAAAACGAACATAAACTGGGATTCTTTTACAAATTTCAAACCCTTTCTGCAGATAGCCAAATCCTGCGCCTAGACCGCTCAAAACTATATTTAACCCATGAAGCCCACCAATAAAAGCAATTAATGGGACGCCCACTGAAATAAGATTTTGAACCAATTCTGGATGCTTGATCGTAAAATTTCCGATTGCCGTTGCCGCCTCTCCAAGATGTTTTGCCAGTTGAGTTACGACTGGAAGCATTCCGTTACCAATTGCAATTTTGGCATTTTCCAACCTATTCTTCATTACCTGCACAGAGTTCCCAGTAGTTTTCAACCGCGCCTGGTACTCTTTTTCCATGCTGTTACTATAGTTCTCGGATTTGCTAACCATATCCAAATTCTTTTTCAAGTTATCCAGATTTGACAATAACGGAGCAATAGCCCCAATAGATTCCTTGCCAAACAATTGCTTTAAGGTAGCTGCCTGTTCAGCCTTATCCAACTGACTAATCTTAGTCAGCACATCTAAGATAGTTCCCTTGGCATCTATCTGCATATCTTTGGCAACTTGAGCTGCATCAAGGCCCAGTGCAAAAAAAGCCGCGTTCTGTTTTTTTGTGGCTGCCGTCCCCGCAGTTAGTCCCAAAATAAGATTTTTAATCCCAGTTGCAGCAACCTCTGCTTCAATCCCAACGCCTACTGTAGAAGCACCAAGAGCCGCAATTTCTCCAGAAGCCACTCCACCAACTTCCCCCAAAGGTCCGATACGAGTAACTACGTTAGAAATTTTCAGTGCTGAAGCCGCTGTGTTATTTCCCAGATAGTTAATCTTATCAGCTAAAGCATTAACTTCAGGTTGCGTCATTTTGAATGCGGTTCGCCATTGCGCCATCATATCCCCTGACTGCTGAGCCGTTGTGTCAAAAGCTACACCCATTTTTACCGCGCTTTCGGCAAAACCCATCAGTTCATTTTTTGCAATACCAGACTGTCCTGCAGACGCTACAATTTGGGCAATTTCATTTGAAGTCATAGGCAATTTATCGGACAATCCCATAATATCTTTGGCCATCTGTTTGAACTGCTGTGGTGTATCAAAATCCACGACTTTCCTTACATCAGCCATACTGGATTCAAAAGTCATTGCAGCATTGATAGGAGCCATAAAAGCAGTGCCCAAAGATTGTACAGCGTTAAAATAAATGGTCCCATCCGTTATGGCCTTTTGGAATACATCGCCTCGCATCCCACTCTTCTGCTGCATCATACTAGACTTGAGGTTTTGAATTCTTTTCATAGCGTTATTGTAACTTTTGTCGCTAATCATTTTATTCAGCCAAGCATCAGACACATGCTTCCCAGTATTATTTAGTTCCTCAATCTTCCGATTCAGCTGCCCCAGTTTAACGCTTGCCGAACTAAAGGAGCCTTTAAAAGCAGAGGACAACGATGCCCCAATAACAAACGCGAATTTAAAATCTCGTCCTGCCATATTCGATTCTTCCTCCTTCCTTAAAAATTTGGTATAATGCAATTAGAAGAGGTGATAACTATGTTCACACAGACAGCTAATGCCTATACTTCTTTTGTTAAAGCCTATCGTCGAAAGATTAGTGTACTACAAATGACTTTAGCCATTATGGTGGCCGGATCTTTTGTGATCTCGCTGTTTGCATCTTCGACAAACAACTACAGCTTATTAGCCAAATGTATTATTTTGGAAGCATCCTCACCGTTTATAAACGCATTCATTAAAACACCGCTGACCTTTTTGGTTGCACTTCCCATTATCATCGCTTGTTTTGCGATTATTCTTTAATGGTTTCCGCAGCATCAAGAAGATCCTCCGGCGTCATATCTAGGTAATAAAAAACTGGTGTATAGGTGGCCATGGCCATTTTATACACCAGTTTTTTTAAATCCTGGATATCTTGGAATTTTTTAAACTCTAACCGAGCAAAAAACCAGCCACCTCCATAGTCACCCGTGCAAAATCCTGGCCTTGTAAAGCTTCAAGCTCATCCACTGGGCACCCCAGAAGCCGAGCAGCCAATGCCGCATGATACAGCATAGAAAGACTTACGGACGGAGTAGTATCCCCCTTGGCTCGGACTTCTTTTTCTGCAGCGATCATATCTTTACCCGTCAGTTTATCCAGGTCCAGTTTAAGTTCTTTGGTGACTTTGCCATCAAGCGTAAACGGTTTTTTCAGCTGAATTGTAATCATTCCACATTCTCCTTCAATTCAATCCCAAGGCATCCCGTACTTCAGACAAGTAATCGGTTTTCCCGAACTTTGCAATGTAGTTGTATTTGTCAATCTCTACAACATCATTCCCATCAATGGTAATCTTGATATAAGTAAGTTCCAGATGAACCGTAGTATCCGTAGGTTTGCCAGGATCTGCTTTACCCAATTCATAACCTTTAGGCACGCCACGGACCAGCACCTTAATAGGTCGAACAACATACTTCATTTGTACTGGATCATAGACCTGGGAAGCGCCCCTAAAATCCAGCTGTTTGCCAGACTGGCTAGCAAGATCCGCAGATTCAGGAGACAAATCTCTGAATTTGATAGTCATATCCATCGACTTAAAATGCCCAAGTACAGGGGAATCAATTTCTCCGGCAATCCCAGCCCCTTTCACTGTATCTGTCATAGGTTCCAGTTTAGGCAGATCGACATCCGCCGTACCAATCATATCTTTCCCCTTGTTGTATACGCGGTAATTAATCAATTTCTCAGGAATATTCATATACTACTCCTTTCTCTTTTATTCAAATAGATTCTGAAAATAATTTACATCATATTCCAGAATCATATCCAGTTCCCGTGCTGGTGCAGGAGGCGTCAGATAAAGATGAAACCGAACAACTCCATCTTCCAAATCAGTCGTAGGATTTTCACTACTCAGAAATTCTACGCGCCCGCCTAGAATAGCTCCTTGAGCGGTAAGTCCATTCAACCAAATATTGATACTGTCTGTAACTGTCTGGATCATCCGCTTATTAATCGGTCCATCTACCTCATTCCAGAACGTAGTTACTATTTTCCCATACACCCAGTTAAACATTCTGCGAATAGGGATAAAAGCATCTTTCGGATCTGTGTTAGACGGATAACATCCAGTCCGATTTCCCCAGATTTTTAGGCCACCCATAAAATTCAGTCCGGTTACAATTCCCTGCCCATTCAGATAATTCGCTTGTTCCGGGCCCAGGATTACTTCAGTCCCGTCAGCTAGGCAAAAGCCGTTACCCTGAGCGCTGTGGTTAGAAGGGGATACATAAGGAATATCATCATTGTCACTATCTACCGTCGAAGCTACTCCAACTAACTCGGTAGACCCATGGAAACATTTATTTCCTAATTTGAAGCATGGCCAAACGGCGACCTGGTTAGCACTGGTGTAGTTATTTTTTGTTTTCCAAGTCGGTGCGTCCGTATATTTCTTGACTTCCTTTGTAGAAATATCAGTTACTGCCAACGCTTTAAAGTGTTCGTTAATGGTTGCTGCCTTAGCCACCATTACAGCTGCTACAACTGGATTATCAGACCATCCTGGTGCAAGCACAAAACCAGGAATTAGCCCAGTCAAAGGATATACCTGATTCAAGCATTCCAACCCCGTATATGCTCCAGTATCCGTGTTAACGCCGCCCACGATATCGTCCCCCGTGACAAGGGAGGCATCCAGGGCATCATAAGAAACTATCACAGTTTCTCCAGTCACTTTTTCGGGGTTGAGGATTGTCAGAACCAAATTACCATCATCATCATGTGCTGTTTCATAATCCGATCCTTTTTCTAAAGCTTCTACTGCAGATTCTGCTTTCACTTGCAGCGTTTCAACCAGCACTGCATCAGTAATGGTTGCTTTATGAGACATCAATGCTACGCTTTGATCAGTAACGGTTTTTTTGTGTTTTTTGGGATCCAGTACATTTACAAAAACTACCGGGCCCCGTGCAAACAGGCTGAACTGGGAATACATCACCTCGCATAAAGTATATTTTGCCCAATCATTGTTATAGCCGAAAGCTTTTACTGCTTCATCATAGCTATAACAAATCTGTGGCCGGTTTGCCACAGCCGGAGTTGCTGCAAGATGTACAGGCGCTGTGCCAAACACCACAGGAAGGCCTGCATTCGTTTCAGTCATTGGTACTACGCTAGTAGGTACTTCAGATACATAAACACCATGTTTATAAGCCATTCGCTAAACCTCCTTAGCTTTTTGATAATACAAGGATAGGGCGCTGCCTCTCTTACTGATTTCTTTGCAAACTTCTGCATACCGATTAACCGGTACAAAAAGATACCGCATCCAGGGATGCTGCAATTGCAAATTTTGAATATCATTAGTCAATCCGCCCAAAAATACCCTGCCATGAGAAAGCCGTCCCCGGCTAAGGGACGGCCCTACATAAATTACTTTTTTCTTATTCATAGACATATTCTGCTCCAAAATCTGCCGGTTGGCCGAGAGTATAAGTTGCTCGAATGGTTCCAATCCAATCAGAGGCAGGCTGTTGCGTTGGAATATTTCCTTTTAGCGGAAGTTGAAGGCTGTGCCGTTCCCGAAGAATTCTTTTTTGCAAAAGCCTCTGTCGTACATGTTCCATGCAATTAACCAAAGACATGAAGCCTCGTTCAATATCCGGGTCTTCTATAGAAAAGCCAATTTCGATTTCCGCTGTGCTGTACTGATCTGGATTATCTGAATCCGACCAGTTAATTACCATACAATAAATGTAAGAAGGAACTCTTTTAGCACTGGTACGCTGATAAGGGAACCCAGAATAGACTACGATAGGCCCCCCTTCCAAATCTGCAAGACCAGGATTGTCTTTCAGCGAATCGTCTATTTCTGCTTTTACAGCATCCATAAGTTCAACAAGTGTCATTCCTGCCTCCTATTTAAACCGATATTCAACTTCATGAGAAAACCGATTAGCCAAATATTGCTCTGCATCCTGTTCCACTGCCGCAAATACTTCCGGTTTTTCCACCATCTGCGGAACAGAAGGCCCATAGGGAACTCTCAACGGATATCGAGATGGCTGCCGCCGATGCAAAGCCCCTCGATATTTACCCGTTGTAGTTGGGCTGTAAAATAACCCTGGAACAGCTTTCGCTCCTCCAGATTTTTTTACCTGCACCTTGATAGGCCCCTTCTTATTTCGGCTAAGCTTAAAGGCTGACATTGGCAGCGTTCTCCCAGTTGCCTCAACTGCTGCTGTAAGATTTGTGTAAGTCGGGCTGGAGATAGCTAATGCACTCTTAATTGCTCCTGCTTTAGCCGTATATGTCTCCCGCGTGCGGGCTGACAGCTTTGTTTTTACCCGAGTCACAGTTCTCTTAACGGAGAAATACGCTGCTTTCTGCACTTTATTAGGGGCATCTTTCAAATATTGAAATATTTTTTCTGATTCAAAAGGATTAATTCGTAACGTAATCATCGATCATTCGCCACCAGTATAAGCGTGATTATCCCTAAATCATTTTTTACTTCAGTCACTTGATAAGGTTTTTGATCCAATAGGAAAAGCTGCCCAGAAACTGGGATTTCTTTTAAACTTTCTTCTTTACAATTGACTTCTGCATGACTGCCATAAAGTTCAAAGTACTTTCTAGTCTGGATATTGCTGCCCATAGTATATATATTGTCAGCGCTCACCTGTTGTACAATCGCAGTTCCCTGGTTGCCATCCAAATTATGGCTTTCCGCAAACTCATTAAGGGAAAGAAATACATCCCGATCTGTGATCAGTGTGTCCCGGAACTTCATTTTTTTGCGTTAGCCGGTACAACTTCTGGAGTCGGAACCGGCAGTGTTTGTGTTGCTGCCGGTTCTTTACTTTCTGCCGTCTTTTTTCCCACAGTTTCTTTATCAGGGACAGTAAGTTCATCAACCTTCATTACCTGTCCACTGGTTAAAAACCGTTTTGCCACTCCATCTTCCAGCTCAATGATTTCGCCAGGACCGGCCATCCCCCCTGCAACCGAAATATAGTTTCTAATAATCTGAACCTTCATGATTATTCTCCTTTTGTTTTGATTACCGCAAAGTCAGTAATACATTCCGGAGCAATAATACACCGGGAGTACATAACCAGTTTCAGTTCCTGAGATTCTTTATTAGCAAAATAATACGGTACATAGGGAGCTACGAAAGTATCGTACCCTGTACCACCTTCGTTCAGCAGCGGAATTGCGCCATGATACTGACGTCCCCGGCCAGGAATCCCTAGTACTACATCGTTATCGCCGATAAAGGACTTCATTGTCCCATCATCATCCCGATAAGATTCCGCATAAGTATAGACATCGAGGCTCAGCGCCGGAATACGCCCTACATAGGAAACTTGAGGAGATGTAATTTTAGGTGCAAAGTTGAACATAGTCAAATTTTGTGCGGAAGGAATCCCCAGCCATTTCATAATCTGATTGTTATTCAGCATATAACCTGCTACATTTTTTCCTACAATCATTACAGTAGGTACTAGACCAGAAGCCTCTTGAATCTTCATGCTCATATTTCGAATATCATCGTAAATAGTAGCTCCAGCCTGGTCCCAGGTAGTACTAGGCACCAGTTTCTGTGTAAAATTGAAGTCTACAGTATCAATCACATACTGTTTTCCATCATCAGCAAAGCCTTTGATATCGTACTTACCTGCGGTCAACAGATCTGCAGCCATCTTGTTTTTGCGATTAATGATAGAGGCTTGCAATTCGGCCAAATCCCGTGCCTGAATTTCAGTAGCTCGCTGGGAAGGAGTCTTCGTGCTGTAAATACCTTCACCAAAGCCACGATCTGCCAGCAGGTCTGGGCTAATAGTACGAGACGGCCCCATCATAGGCGGTTTATAAAAAAAGTCATCGAACCCTTCTCTAGCCAACTCAATAGATTTCCCACCACGGACTACAAAAGGCGCCAGTCTACGCTCCCCAGCCCTGATATGAACTTCAATAGTAGCAGTAGTCGCTGTTTCCGGAACTACAGGGAAAAAGGTATCCAGAAGTAGGGATGCGGGAGTTTTGAACCGTTCCACTGCACTCATTAAAGAAATAGTATCTTTCAGATCAATCATTTTCTATCCTCCTTCTTACAGTACGTTGCCCATATGAATGCCAATTTTTCTGAGCTCTTCTTCATGAGCTTCTACAGTATCACCAGAAGCTACAATCAGGGCTTTGCGGTTAAATCTGCCGGTCACATAAGCGGTCACAGAAGTTGCCTTTTCATCTACGTCATAGGCCAACACCGCGTTAGCTACTCCAGCTTTTGCAGTAGCAGTTGCAGTAGTCCCTTCTGCTGCTACAGTCAACAATCTGCCTCGTTTTAAAGCAGTACCTGCAGAAATAGTATACTGATGCGTCAGAATCGGAATTTCAGGACCAACAAAAAGAGCATCTGGATTCAAAGTCGTTTTTTCAATATAAGACATAATCTTTTACCCCCTTCTCTTATTTACAAAATTAACTACAGCGTCAATTTCAGCTTGTTCATTTACCCCGTCATTAGCTTGGCTAGTTGCTTTGATGCCACTAGCCCCGGAATTCATCTGGTCCAGAACCAATTTTTTCAACTCTTCAAGCCCTGTATTCTGAGTCTTCATCTGGGCAACTACTTCCAAATAAGGCTTCATTTCATCAGCAGTAGCACCCGTTTCTTTAGCTTTTTCTACCAGGGCATTAACTACCTCGTTATCGCACTTTAAGGCGTCCAATGCTGTAACTCGATTCGTTTCTGCAGCCACTTTTTGTGCTTCTGCATCCCGAGAATCAAAAAAGGCCTTCAGTTTGGCCATGAAATCATCTTTATTTTCGCTCATTTCATCCACTCCAATCTTTAAATCTTTTTTTTGCTTTTTCATACACAGCCGCAGTAGGCGCTGATTTCGTGTAGGATCAATCCCTGTCATTGCAACCTGGTTAACCACCAGTGCCCCGTTATTTTGGATACTGGCCGCTACTCCATAATCATCAACAGCATCTACAAATCCTTTATCTAAGGCTTCATCCGCTGTCATCCAGGTTTCACTGTCCATCATCTTCTCAATCTCGTTTTGGGAACTCGATCCTTGGCATCTTGCCGTATAAACATTCACGATAGACTGTTTAGTGCTATCCAGCATAGAAAGGAGCTTCTCCAAACTGGCTTTATCTACCATACCGAAAGCTCCGACTGCTGGATTGTGAATCATATAAAGGGCATTTGCCGGCATGACAATTTCGTCAGCAGCGCAAGCTACTAACGTGGCCGCACTAGCACAGATTCCATCGATATGACAACGAACTTTCCCATCATAGGCTTTTAACAGGCTGTACATAGCTTGAGCCTGAAACACATCGCCGCCGGGGCTATTGATCCGGAGCGTTATATCTTTTCCGCCCAAGGCTTTTAGATCTGCATTAAATTCCTGGGCAGATCGGGCCGGATCATCCGGGTAGTACTCATGAATGGCTTCTGCAAAGCTGCTGATTTCCCCATAGAGAAGGATCTCAGCTTCAGTAGAAGACACCTCGTTTTTGATTTGCCAAAATTTATGTTTCTGTATCTTCATTCTTCTCTTGGTCACCTCCTTGTGTTTTTAGCAGTGTCCCTGCCAAGACCTCCGGGTTTCCGACATTCAGGCCCAGCTGTTTAATCAGGTTCTGTTCATAGGCCAACTGTTCCAGATTTTCCTCCAGGTCACTACCCGTCAGTTCTGCTGCTTCCCTTTCACGAGTAGTTAAGCCATAGGTGACTCTAAGCGCAGAGCCGGTTACATCTTTTACTGGATCCAAAATGCTCATCGTTGGCCCAAACCAGTCCGCAGAAGACCAGGCTTTGCGAATCACAGGATCCTTGAAATATCCCGGGCATTTTACTCGCCCCGTCACGACTGCTTCTAACAGCCACTGTTCATAAATGGGCTGGCAAAAATCAGCAGCGAACCATCTTCGTCTAGTTTTGAATTCATCCTGTGCCTGTAGCAAAGCACCTCGGCTCGCCGAATAAGAGCTATTGAAGCACTTGAGCAGCACCTCATAGGGAATGTTAAGAGACGCTGCTACGCTCTTTTCCAAATGTGTCATGTAACTATCATAGGCACTTTGCGCATTAGAGCTATCAACAGTTTTAACATCAACCCCTTTAGGCAGACTGTTTAATTGCCCAGGCCCTAACTTATATCCAGTTGGATCGACTACAGGCCCCCCATCGTCGTCAGCAGTTGCTCCATAGGCATCCGGAAGGATATTCTCAATGCTGTTGCTTGCCTGGGTATTTGTAAAAAATACTGAGAGAAAACTTCGGATAATAGCAGCAGTCAGCTCTGCATTACAATACCGGCCAATCTGCTTCAAATTCTCCAGTACCGGGGCTAAGTAAGGAACTCCTCGGTACTGTTCTGCGCGAACATCATGGCAGATTTGCAGGATGTTGGGCATTCCAGTATTAGGACCGAAAGCCTCAATTCTCTGCCATTGCGTATAGCCGTCAATATTTACCAAATCCCCAGGAACTTTATTGGATACCCAGTAGGCTACCATTTGCCCGTCTGTGTTGACTTCCACCCCATTAATAATGTGATTCCCATTTTCAGGATTGAGTTGTTCAATCCCGAAAGAATTGGCATCGCTATAAGCAGCCAGCGGGCCCAGAGGGTTGCTGATCCGGTTGCTTTCCAACAACTGGATTCTCAAGGTATAGGGGAAATTATAGGTTGGGCTTTTCCTGCGGAATAAAGCAAAGCTGTCACCATCAGTCAAATAGGTTGTATAGGCAATGTTCTGCAAGTCGTAGAAATTATTACGCCGCCTTAGGTCACATTCCGTAGACCCTGCCCAAAGCTGGAACTCTCGAACGGTATTTCTTTCCCAGGCCCGTGCTTCCTCTCCCGTAAGCCCTAGAAATTTATAGGGGATTCGCGGGAAAAGCTTTAGCCCGGCACCCACTGCGTGCATGGTGCTCGTTACGATGGCGGCAGATCCTAGCGGTGTGTTGATAGCCTGATCAGCTGCACGATTACGCAGCGTTGCTAAGTTTGCATCAATATCGCTTTTAGAGGATAGCCTTTTGGGATTCCAGCTGCGCAGGGATTCTTTCTGCCAGCTGGCTCCGCCATCAGAATATCCACTATTTTTTATGGCGGGGGCTCTAATCCGCGATTTTAAAATTTTTTTCTGTCTCCTATTCACTGTAACTGCCCTCCTCTCAATCCATCAGAATAACCCGTTTCGTACTACCCGCTGGCTCCAATCCTTCTCCTTCCAAAGTAGCACCAGCAGCAATCAAATCATCAATAGCATTTCGAATGGTTGCCAGGTTTGCTCGAGTAAGAGTTCTATTGCCAATGGTATAGCTCTGACCAGTCAGGACTGTTTGCTCTGCTTCTAAGTACATCTTTAACCGCTGGTTTTGTATTTTGCTCAAAGTTCCCTTTCCTCCCTACCAGATTGGCGTTCTACTAGAAGCCTGTATTGGCTTCTTATATTGGCTCGATTTTTGGACCGAAGCATTGCCCTCAAATTTAGATTCAGTTGTTCCTTTGCCGTCCAACATAGCCTTTAGTCTTTCCCAATCTGGATGCAAGCTAAACATACAGGCCAAATTGTAGTTTCTAAGATCCAAAGGTTCATTTCTAATCCCTGTAGTTGGCTCCCACACTTCACGATATTGTCCATTTCTTTTTACCGTTTTTCTATGTTCAGAAATCAATCCTCTAAAATAGAGCGAATCATATCCGCGATTAACCATCACACCATCTTCATCTAGTGGAAAATGGAAATACATAGCCCCGGGTTTCTCAATAGTCAATCTGGACATAATTTGTTGCTTCCCATCGTCGACCCCTAACATTACCAAAGGGGCATTCAGGCCTTTAGCCTTCCCGATTTTATAATTCAACGGAATACCGGGTCCGCCCATACCTTTAATGGCAAACCTCTGTTTTAAAAGATTCTTCTCACAGTATTTATATACCTCCCCTGTATAGTGCCCACCTGAATCTATTAAGGTCCGGATTACCCGTAGTCCTTTTCCATTTGAAAACCGGTAAACTCGATCTAAAACCGTGTCCAGATCATGCCACGTACTAACACAGTTAGGCGCTCCCAAGATGATACCTTTTAAAATCCCCCATGCTTCTTCTCCTTCTCCCCAGCCGCAAATTTCATATTCAAGCCGATTGTCCTGGGTATCCACTGCTGCCGTCAGGAGTAATACACCTTCTGGCAACTCAGCGCCATATTTTTCTCGACGTTTCATCAGAAAATCGTCAGATTCAAATGCCCCTGTCGCCCTGTAACTCTGGCCGAAGCGCGTATTCATGACCACTTTTTCTCGATCCGGGAACCCCTTTGCTTCCAGCCATTCCTTCATAATCTGTTTCCAGCTAATCCAAGGACTTGAAAATGCATTGATATAAAAAGACCGGCAGCCTGTTTCCAAAGCTTCCGGATGATGTACTATATATTTTTGAGGTGCTGCTTTTATTTCTCTTTCACTAAAAGCAAAGCCACAGTCAGGGCATCTCCATTTAACACCTCGTACCAGATACCTCTGCATTCCTTGGATTTTAGCGCCTTTTTTAGCATCGACTTCCATATTAAGATACGACAGTTTATGATACTCTCTACAGTTTGGGCACTGATGTTGCCATTCCTCCTGGGTACCGGAGTTGTAGGCCACATCGATCCGGCTGTCGCCCTCGTTGGTGGGTGTGGAGAAAAGGCCCATGACCCGGTTCCAGTAGGTGGTCATACGCTTGGCCGCCAGGTCGATAGGGTCCCCTTCTGTTCCGGCTGAAACCGGAAAACGATCCACTTCGTCACACAGCAAAATCCGGATGGGGCGGGATGCCAGCCCCGCAGGACTGTTAGCCCCGCACATGATTAATCGTCCGCCAGGAAACAACTTGGATAGTATTGTATTGCCTCGGTCCCGACTTTTGACATCTGAAAAGATGTCGGCTAGCACTTTAGTGTCTCTAATCATCGGTTCTATTCGCGACTTGGAAAAATCCTCAGCCATATCCACAGTGGGCTGGACCATCATGATAGCGCAGGGATCCAGATGGGCAAACCTGCCAACAACGCAGTTCATCACATCTGATTTCCCCAACTGACTTGCACTTTTGACCACTACCTCGTGAATCCCAGGTTGGGTAAAACTGTCCATTATCTCTTTCTGATAGGGCGCACGGCTGGTCTTCCACCGGCCCGGCTCAGCTGCCGTGCTAGGGAGCATCCGATAGGCATCAGCCCAATCTGACACGGATGTTTTGGGCAGAGGCTTGAGCCCGTGTTCTGCCACATAGGTCCACAATGCTTTAGCGCTCTTCATCAGCATCCTCCTCCCCTTCTTCCACTTCGCTGTTCATAAAAAGATCCGGGCTGTAATTGGACAGCTCGGATAACTTTTCTTCTATTTCTTTTGTTAATATTTCATAGATTTCTTCCTTTTTTTGACCTTCTAAAATAGGAGCCAATTTTGACGGAAGTCCTAAGAGCTGAGTTCGTAGATTAGATGCCATTTCAGTCATCACCAATTCTACTGTCCGAGCCAGGTAGACTTTCCCCTGCAATTTAGCCAGTTTTAATTCTGCAATTTCTCTTTTAGCTTTCTCATGTTTGGCCCGTTCTTCATTAAGATCTGGGGCACCATCTTCAGTAGCTCCTAGATACTTTTGACTATAAAAATTTTTAACTGTCTGAATAACCAGTATTGCTCCAGCGTTATCTTTTGGATCGCGGATAGCAATGCCCTCGTCGATTAACTGATGAACTCGGCCAGGTGTGATTCCTAGGGCTCTTCCCATTTCGGTTTGTGTCGTAGTAAGAGACAAAAGCCCCTTTGGAATTTTCACCGTTTCTTACCTCCTTAGACGTTAATAAGTTATATTTAGCTCCGAAAAATTTTTACAGCTAGAAAATTTTCGGGGATCAAAAGACCCTCAGTCTTTTCTTCCAAGGCAGAAGGACCCACCACTGCCACAAATTCCAGTGTCTTATCTTGTCCATTAGGTACAGACAAGCTTTCTAACTGCTTTTCTTCTCCAATGCTCTCATGACTATCAGCCTGATGTACTGATAGAAAAGCTAGCGCAGTAGCGGATAGGCTCAGTGTCAACGCCTTTAAAGCGTGGCTCAAGCAAGAGAAAAGCCGCCCTGACAAGGCGGCTTACTCCAAGAAAGTTTTTGTGTAAATATAGTTAAGATTACAGATATCTATTATAATCATTTGCTTTCGCGGTTCACAATATATACCTTTTCTTATGTCCTTAAATCACTTCGTACAGCTTTATGGCCTTCAAATGGATGCTTAAAGATTATCTTTTTTTTGTTACCTATCTAAAATAATCCTCACCCACCTGGTATCCCAATTTCAAGACTGGTTCTATTTTGTCCCCTTTTCAAATTTTCTTTTGCATTTGTAGGAACAAAAAATATAATTCCGTCCCTGATAATTGGTTTTCCATGGCCATGGAGTGCCAAATGGAAGGTAGAACTTTTCCCCACACTTCTTGCAAACCTTAAAATGTCCCAGCATCGAAAATTCTTTCATAAACGCTTCCAATCTCTTCGCGTATCAAATCGAAGCATAAATTATAATCGCTTTATTTTAACACAAATTCTTTATTTAAAGTCGAATAATCTCGAATTTAAGAAAATATAGAAACATTTACATTTGAAAACACACATCCATACCACTCTTCACCTGCTTTGCGGAATAAAAAAGGGGCTGTGAAATTCTTCACACCCCCTTTGGAAAGACCCTGAAAATAAATCATTGAATTATATTAACAATTCTGTCTGTCAGATCTTCGAATTCTTTCTTAAATTTTTCAGCACTTACGCTCATTGTGTCTAAAGCCTTTCCAAAAACATTCGCATTAGCTTTTATATCAGATTCCGTCAACTCAAAAATCGGTTTTTTAGTTAAATGTCCGATAGCTATAAGCGAATTAAAATCAGAAATATAAGCTAAATTGTAAGGTTTAAGGCCATATGGTGCCAAGGCGTCCTCAATTCTGTTTTTTGCTGCTATACAATCAATTTTTTCTAATTCTGGAACTAATTTATCGTTGACCGCCGTGTCAATCTTATCAATCCATTTTTGGAATGAGCTTGCCGGGCGTTCACTTCTGGGTCTATACCTTTGTTGAATAATCCCAATAAATTTAGGCGAATTATGCACTGCGTAACTTTTATCAACAATGTCATTCTCTTCTTTAAATTTTTTAATCTCGCGCTTCCATTTTTTTATGTTTTTTGTAAAAGAATCCACTGCCTGTAAACAAAAATAGTCTGGAGAAGTTGGTACTATGAAATAATCACAGGACATGAGAATAACTTCGTTCAATCCACCCACGTTCGGACTAAGATCAAATAATAAATAATCAGCTCCTGCTGCCTCTGCAATACTTTTTAATACAGCGGGTAAATTCCCTACGATATTTCGTGTTGCAGGAATCCCTGTTGCTATTTTTAAAGAAACCGTAATCTGCGCGTCTAAATCGGCAACGTCTAAATGGCCTGCAAGCAAAAATAAATTAGGATTATTAGTCTTAAATAGCTCATGACCCGCCGCTACTTTTATTGTCTCTAAATTGTGCCCCTCTATTAAACCTTTTACAATAGGGCCCATACTAATATACTGCCGTTCCCTATAAAACGTTTCAAAATAATCATCTTCTAATGCCTGATATCCAAACACTTGTCCCGTTAGGTTGCACTGTGAATCCAAATCAACCATTACAACTTTGTATCCTTTATTCCCCAGCATCCATCCCAAGTTAAAAGTAGTAGTAGTCTTACTTACGCCGCCCTTGTGGTTGAATAAACAAATTGATTTCATTATGGATACCCCCTTCGTCCCCTCGTATTCTTATTCTACATGGTTTATTCAGGGAAGTAAATAAAAATTAGCATCATCAGGCATAGCAAGAGGCTACCGGACAGATGCTTCCCCATTAAAAGACTCAGCCGGATCAGCCAAAAGGCCAAATTCCCTGACGTTATCCTTCATAGCCTGTTCCCTTCTTTTGGTTACGAAAAAAGCACCCCATTAGGGTGCCTTTTTCCGTACTGCCATATCTTAGAAAGGAGGTTCCGCAATCGGTTCGGGCTTGCCCTTTTCCCTTACCTTTTGCAGTCTACACTATATCACGTCAAGATAGGGAATTTCTAGGAACTCTTTGAACTGAATCTCAAATTGCTGCAGTGCTTTCCCATGGATCTTGATTACATTGCGGTAAGTGTAGTTCATGTCCACCGCAATCTGCTCCCATCGCTTGTTGTTTAGATATCGTTCCGTCAGTACCGCCCGGAAACGGCCATCTTCCAACTGCATGATTCGTTCCCTGGCTTCCTTTCGCAAATCTAAAAGCTGATCCCATTCCTTATTTATTACAATCTGCATATCCCGGATCCGCGCCACCTTGTCGGCCATGGACACAGGGATCCCGCCGTCAATCCGTTCTCGGCTGGTGTCCACGGACTGGATAGTATAAAGATCTGACTCTAGCTGCTGTAGTTCCTGTTCCTTAACCCGGAGTCCAACTGAAATAAAACGGATCCGGTTCAAATATTCTTTTGCGGTCATTAGCGCCTCCTATTTCTGACTGCTAGCTTCAATCTTACGCAGCATGGTCAGGCATTCGATGGCTTTATCCAGATCCTGCAGACCGTTTTTCTTTGGGTAACGGTAGATGTATTTAACCGTACATCCAATCAAATATGCCCGTACACCATCCGACTCCTGGCACAGCTCCTTGGCTATATCAATACATTCCATACCACCTCGCCAAGTATAATGGTTCGGCCGGTGGATCATATCACTCATGAGGTTCCTCCTTTTCATGGTCACTGTTCTTTTTCATCCAGTTAAAAAAAGCTTCTGTAGATTTTTGATCCTGATATCGTCCGTAGATTTTTCGAATTTGTTCGTAAGCAAAAAGCGCAAGATCAATGGTAGCTAAAATAATCAAAGCGTTAAAAATAATCTGCATAGTCTATTTCTCCCTTTCTATCTCGATTCCCGCCACGTCATTCCGGCCGGTACTACCAAAGCCACCGTTTCCGCGCTCCGTTGGTGCCAGTTCAGCCACCTGCTGCAGTATAACCGGTACGTTAAACAACAGCTGCGCAATCCTGTCACCGTGATAGATAGCATCCTCTTGGATCCAGCTGGGTACGTCGTAATCTGGGTCTAACTCTTTATATAGCATACAAACTTCACCACGATAATCGCTGTCAATCAAGCCGAACCCGATGGGGCAGATTAAATTAGTCGTCAAACCAATACTGGAACGGGCAAGGATAAAGGCATATACGCCTTCCGGCATTTCCAGGGCAAAACCTAAAGGGGTTTTTGTAGTAATACCGTTGAGGCCAGGAATATAATGCAGTTTACGGTCCGAATCGTAATACTGATCTTCCCCGGTTCCGTCAATCCTGGCATAGCAGTCGTAAGCTGCAGCCCCCGCCGTTTTCTTCTCCGGCATATGCCCACCTGGAAAAATCTTGATTTTTACAACGGGTAATTTAGTCGTGTTTCTCATTTTCCGTCCTCCTCTATTACACTCAAAATTTCGTTTTAAGGTGTTTTGTGTTTCAGGGTATGTAAGTTTACCCTCCCATCAGTACAAAACGCCAAATAGCCAGGATTCCGCCTATGTACATGGCTAATCCGGTTAGAACTCCGACTGCTATTACTACTTTCACGAAGGTTTTCATTCTTGTCGTTTCCATTTCTTGATCCTCGCTTTCAAACTTTCCAGGACATAATCTTGGGCCTTATCCTTCCAATCCAATGCGTCAACTAAGTCATCATCCCGGGTTCCCCGACAAACCAACTGGTGGATAATGACAGGTTCCCGCTGCCCCTGCCGATGCAGCCGCTTGTTGGCCTGTTGGTATAGCTCCAAAGACCAATTGAGGCCAAACCAGATGATGTGATGCCCGCCGTTCTGAAGATTGAGTCCATAGGCGGTGCTGGCGGGATGGGCCAGAAGAACATCAATTTTACCGCTATTCCAGTCTTTTTCCTCTTCTGCGCCCTGGAATACCCGTACCCGCAGTTTCGATGTTTTGAGGGCATCCTGTATGCGCGAAAGATCATGCTTGAAATTGTAGAACACCAAGGCATGCTGCCCGTTCAATTTCTCAAGCAGCTCTAGGAACGCTTCCAGCTTACAGTTATGGACTTCATGGACGCCATGTTCATCATCGTACACCGCCCCGTTGGCCAACTGCTGCAGCTTGTTTGACAGTCCTGCCGCACTGGCCACGTCGATATCCCCATCAGGCAGCGCCAGGACCATATCACGTTCCAGTTGATTATAGGCTTTCTTAGCTTTCGCGTCTAATTCAACCGGGATATCATCTATGATACAGTCGGGCAACTGCAGATAATCCGATGCTTTCATGCTGATGCAAATATCGGAGATCCGGCCCATGATAGACTGCTGGGCGCCGTTCTTGGGAGCGTAGGAGTAAATCACTTCCCGCGTCCGCTTCCCCGGATCAAAGAATCTATCGCGGAAATGGGTGTAATACTTCCCCAGACGCGCCCCACCATCCAGAAGATACAGCTGGCTCCACAGGTCCATCAGGCTGTTAGGCGATGGCGTACCCGTCAGTTCCACAATCCGGCGGATATGCGGCCTGATGGAAGCCAAGGCTTTGAACCGTTTGGCCCGGTGGGACTTAAAACTGGAAGATTCATCCACGACTACCATGTCAAAGGGCCAGTCATTTTTATAGTAATCCACCAGCCAATCCACATTCTCACGGTTGATCACGTAAATATCGGCTGGCCGGTAAAGCTCCTTGATCCGATTCTTCGCGCTGCCCAGGACTGTAGCAAATCGGAGATTCCGGAGGAAGTCCCACTTGGAAGCCTCCTGCTGCCAAGTCGCTTCGGCTACTTTCTTCGGGGCAATCACCAAAACTTTGTTAACGGCAAATCTCCCATACTTCAGCTCCATAATGGCGGACAAGGTGATCACTGTCTTGCCTAAGCCTAACCCATGTCCAGAAATAAACCTATCGCTGGATCTTTAACCAGTCTATCGATACAATACTTTTGATAAGCATGGGGTCTGAACATCATAAAGCCTCACCTCCCTTCCCTATGACCGCTATGCCAAGCAGCATGCTCAGCTTGAGATTTAAATACCATTAAATTTTCAGGACGATTATCTCTTTTATTTTCGTTAATATGGTGTACGACCTCGCCTGTTTTTAGCGGACGCCCTAATTTCTGTTCAGCAATAATTCTATGCTCAGGAACACCAAACAATTTAGTATACGAGAGACCTTTACCTTTGCCGAGTCTTGCGGCACGAAGCTTTTCGCGTGTAATGAAATCCATTCTATAGGCATTATTCGATTTATTATATTCAGTTAAATGCGGATGTTTTATATACCCGTCTGGGTTTGTCTTTTTGGATAAAAAAGCGCTTCTACAGGCTGAACAACAAAAAACATGTTTTCCGACATTAGATGGCCAACGGTAAACAATTTCACCGCACCAACTGCATTGATAGGCTTTCACGCTGCATCATCTCCTCCCGAATGATCCTCCATCAGATAGTCCACAACACCCTTCAGGCCATACAGCACCCGGGTGTAGCATCCCAGCTTTAGAAGCCGGCAGATCTGCACAGACTGCAGCTTGCTTAATCGTCCGTTATCGGTCTTCAGTTCGATGAACTCGACTTTGCCGCCTGGCCACACCACGATTCTGTCCGGCACACCGACATTGCCAGGGCTCACCCACTTATAGGCTTTACCGCCCTGCGCTTTCACCCCGTTCACTAAATGACGTTCAACATCTCGTTCCAGCATATTGGTCCTACCTCCTTTGCATATTTATTTAATGCGACGGATATTTATACTTTTAAAATTTTTACCCAAGAAAAACCTTAAATCCAACTGATTCAACTGGAATTCAACTGCTTTCAACTGGTTATTTCAGTTGATTCAGTCGGTTTTAATATATTTCTTAGATAGAAGGTTACAAGTTACATATTACCCAAACGCCTAGATTTAATGCGGGTTTTTCGGGTAACTTTCTATGTAACTTTGTAACTTTTCGGTTACGCTATTTTTCGCAATGTAACTTTTGAAAGTTACAAAGTTACAGTTTTTTTATACACCACGATTAAACCCTTTTTGTACTCCCGCATATCCAAATCTCTGTGCCTTTGGATTGCGATGCCATCCAGGCGATCCGACCAGTACCTGATTGATTTCGTTAGCATCGCTCCGCCGCATATGCTTGGGATCGCCCATGAAGAGTTCACACCAGATTTCTGCGGCGCATACCTTCTCCCGGGGAACCAAATCTCCCGTTCCCGCCATCCCGCCATTCCAGAAGATCCGCCGCGCCGATAGACTCAGGCTGGTGTAATTAGGCGGCACCGGCTTTTCGATCCAGTCCCGGATCATCCCTTCCCGGATGCTGTTCTCCCGGTGGGCTTCCTGGGCTTCCCGGGTAGCCGCATCCAGTTCCGGGGTATCCATGAAGAGTTGTTCACCTTCCGTATACCGTACAGCCGCTTCGGCCCATAGTTGGTCTACTTCGTCAGGAAGCTGGACCCAGATATTTTTAGCCGGCTTATGCAGGCCCACATCGACGGGCCAGAAGCGGCGGTTTCCAGTCGGGTCTTTCAGGAAGTCATGGTTATTGCAAGTCCCGAAAAATACACCCTTCCGAGGGAACCGGACGGCGTGCTTGCCGTAGGGCTGCCGGTACACATCATCGCACCGGGACAGGAACTGCTTGACGATATCCATTTCGGACCGGTTGTACCCGGACATTTCGCCGATTTCGTTGATCCAGATGCCCTGGATCATTTCGCTGGCCTCTTTTCCGTTGAAGTTCTGCAGACTGTCGCTGTACCAGTTCTTCCCAATCGTCTTCAGGAAAGTCGTCTTACCGATCCCCTGGGGCCCGTTGAATACGGGTACATAGTCGTACTTGCAGCCAGGGCGCATCACCCGGGCTACGGCCGCGGTAAAGCTCTTGCGGGCCACCGCACGGGTATACGGTGTATCTTCGGCCGCCAGGTAATCGATGAACACTCTATCGAGCCTTTCCGTGCCATCCCAAATCAGGGCTTCCAGATAATCCTTGACCTCGTTGTATTTCTGCTGGTTGCTCACCAGCATGACGGCTGCCAGGGCTTTATCCCTGCCGGTGATATCGTACCGGTACTCCAGCCACCACAGGAGACCGGCGTCATCGGTATCCGTCCAAAGGCGCTTATCCGGACAGGCGTTCCAGGGCAGTTCCCCAAGGGCCATCCCTTGATTACTGAAATCGTCGATGGCGATTTTACCTTTAAGCAGCGGGTCGAACCGGAGGATCCGCAGGATGTTGTCCATTGTCTTCTTCGGGTTACCGGTATCCGGGTTATAGTCCAACTTGGCTTCCCGCATCCAATCCACGCTAAGCACGGTTTCAGTTGGTTTTTCTCCGATTTTCAGTTGATTATCTTCTGTTTTCACTTGATTATCTTCGTTTTTCAGATCAGTGAAAACTGACATCGTTTGCTGTGCTTTTTCTAAGTTAAGTTCCCGGAGGACCACTTCATCTTCCATGGCCAACTTACGCATGGCTTTGAAGGATGGCCTAGCATTACCGCCAGTATGCGGCTTTATATCAACATCCAGCTCGTGGAACAGATGGATCCGCACCAGGTCAAAAGCGTTTACCAACTGATCGCAGCAGGGGTCCGTAGCATGGTGACTGTAAAGGAACTTACCATCCTCGTACAGCACTGCCCCGGCGGTTGTTGTGCCGCCTGTGTAGGTCATCCGATCTGACTTGCCTTCCACGTCTTCGTAGGCGTTCGGGAGATACTTTAGAAGGGCGCCCCTGATGTCGTACACCCTGCAGAATGCCCCAATGAGACCTTCCTTTTTAGTAGGATCGGACTGCCGCGCCAAAAGTACCTTTGCCCTGGGGGCCGCTCCGGGCACCTGTGGCCACGCTGTCATATCCCGCCAATCGTCATACTGAGCTAGGATCCCATCCGCACTGGCAAACGGCTTATCCTCGAATTGGAACACGTACTCGCTGTCTTTGCTGCAGCCGGGCCAGTACATCAGCCGGGAGGCTTCAAAGGTTGTAGGGTCACAATATTCGATGCCGATCACAGCCGCCAATTTTCGTGCTACAGGCTCGTATTCGTCCGGAGTGACCGTTTTATCCAGCGGGATGATAATACGCAACCTGGGCCGGTATGGCGCATGGGAACGGGTACTGTAAATGCAGTAAGCGATGCCTAAAGAGGATACGCGCTTCAAGACCGCATCCGTTCCCCCCGATGGGATATTATCGAAATCCAGAGTCACAAGGTCCCGGCCGGTCACGGCTTCTGCTTTGCGTCGGAGCCCGTTAAGGGTCCCCCCAACGAATCCTCCGATATCCTTCAGGATTCCTTGCTGGGCCTTCTGCATCCGGATGTACTCGTCGAAAGTTTCCTGGCTGCGGATTGGTACTTTGACCCGGCGGATGAAGTCGGACCAGAGTATTTCAGTGAGCTGCCAGTTGAGAGAATTGCGGCTGGAGCCGACTGAGATTTTGAGTAATCTGTCGTTTAACATGGCTAATCCTTCTTATAGAATGGGCTGATAAAGCCGTCAGCATTGAGCAAGAGCCCAGGGGCCCAAGAAATCGGCTTACACATGAGCGCAATCACCCGCTGGAGTTCGTCCGGGTGCATTTGTGACTCTGGGACTTCCAGCACTACTTCATCATGGATGTGCATCACAGGATCATATTCGGTAGCTACCAGGTTCCGGATTGCTTCGCAAAGACAGTCTCTGGCGATTGCTTGGATACAATTTTCTGTGATTTTTCCGCCGTAGGTTTCTGTATACGTCCATTGGGATCCCAGTTGTGTCCGATACTGGATGCTGGAAAAGCCGAAACGGTTCTTGCACAGTCCCGGCTGTGGATAGAAAAGCTGCCGGCCGTTTGGCAGCGTCATCACCAGGTAGTCATATCCGTATAACATGTTTGCCTTGTGCTGGAAGCTGACGCCTTTTGTCACGGGAACAAGTTCTGCAGTGCCCAGTGCCTTGATGGCCGCTTCCTCCATCTGCCCCCAGAGCCGGACAATGCTGGGGGACGCCGTGCGCCACTGACTGACCACCTGCCGCAGTTCGTCATCGTTGAGTCCCATCTTATCGGCGCCCATGGCCTTAAGTGCGTTGACTCCGCCGCCATAACCACAGGCCAGCGTTGCCACCTTGCCTTTCGCCCTCAGTTCACCGTTAATGCCGTGTTTCACAACCGGTACGCCGAACATGGCAGAAGCTGTAGCACAGTAGATATCCTTGCCAGCTGCAAAAGCTTCCATTTCCCATTTTTCGTCCGCAAGCCAGGCAAGGACCCTGGCTTCGATGCTAGAGAAGTCGGCTACCACATACTGGCAGCCGGGCTTAGCCACTAAAGCAGTACGGATGAGCTGGCTCAGGATAGCAGATACGTTTCCGTATAGCAGCTCTAGCTTTGGTAGTTTGCGCGCCTTAACTAACTTTCTGGCCGTGTCCACGGCAGTCGGCACATCGTGGGGCAGGTTCTGGGGCTGCAGGATCCGGCCAGCAAATCTTCCGGTCCGGCTGGCTCCGTAATATTGCATCACGCCGCGGATCCGTCCGTCATCGCAGACGGCCCGTTCCATAGCGGCATATTTAGCTACTGAGCTTTTGGCCAGGTACTGCCGGATTTGCAGGACTTCTTTGGGGGTTCCTTTGGTCGTGTCCAAGGTATCTTTAACCGTGTCTTTGGTCAGCTTCTCAAGATCTGGAAGTCCGTTCTGGTTGAGCCAGTCCAGCAGCTGGCTGCGGCTGTTAGGGTTTTCGATTCCGGTGAGCGTTTGTACTTGCGCAATAAGTTTCTCACGGTATTCGGTATCGATGGCAAGTGCTCCATGCATAAGATCCAAGTCGATGCCAACACCCCGACAGTTGAGATGATAGTTGATTTCCCGATCCCGCCACACTTCCTCCGGCACTGGGAAAGCTGCCAGCCGTTTGTAGTCTTCCATTTCTGTGACAACATCCTGCCGGTTATATTCCTTGAAAAGATCCCATTTTTCCGGATCTCCGTAGGGCTTGTTCCGTGTCCGGCCTCCGTTTTTCTGGGTCGGCTTGCAGGGTACGCAGAAGTACCGGATCAGAGCTTTGCCGATGGACAATTTTTGCTTATCTGCGGGAAGCCCTAATACCTTGCCCAGGGTGGCCAGCCCTGCCGGATAGCCCAGATACATGCTGTGGATCATCGTGCAGCGCCATTGCTCGATTGGCGTCTTATATCCGGCATGGTTCAGACAGGTCACTTCGAACTGGTCATTGTAGGCGTGTTTGATTACATCTGGATCCTGGAGGTCTTTAATAATACTGTCCGGGATTGTTTCACCCTGAGCCAGATCGATGACATGGACCGCGCCAAAATCGTAAGCATAGGCGAACAGGAGGATTTCAAAGACTGGTGTATCGCAATACCGCCATACCCCAGTTTTCCCGATATCCTGGTCGCTAAATGTTTCGATATCTATGCTGAGATGCCGCATGTTCCCCCTCCTTTCTTCAGATAAAAAGAGCGGGGCCAATTAAGCCCCGCAATAAGCCTTTACATCGGTTTGCCAGTCAGCGGGTTGATTCTTTGGGTATTGGCGGCCATGCTGGTAAATACACTAGCCGCGGTCGGTGCGCCTCCGCCAAAAGCTTCCCCATCGGCTGTCTTCTGGACCGGGCCCAGGCCGCAGCCAATTCCCTTCTTACCGTTGTACAGGTAAGGGTACATATTGACACATACGTTAGCATACATCCCGCTGTAAATCTGGGTAGGATCTAGGATCTTGTTCAGATGGCGGTCAACGATTTCAATCGGATAATCTGCTTTTGCGCCGGCGGTCATAACCCAGTGCCCTTTGCATTCAGGGCCGAACTCCGTCCCATCCTGCTTTACGCCATCGCCGTCATGCACCGGCGTCGGGCATACGGGAGGGACGATCCCGCCCCATTGGCTTTCCGCGCCCCGTGCCTTGGCAGCTTCGATGGCCGCATCTAGTTTTGCTTTTCCTGCTATATCAGTCTTAGGCAGCAGGATCGTGCAGGAATATTTGGCCGGTTGATCCGGATGGTTTGCAAAAGGTTTTACCAAGTGGACATAACTCAGTCTGACATTTTCCAGTACGCATTGTGTGTTGTTCATAATTACGCCTCCATATCTTTAAATACATTTTCAGCCTTGGCCACGTTGCTGATGGCCGGCCGTTTATCTGAATCGGGCACCAGGGTAGGTTTACCCGGATTCTTAACGATAAAGTCTTGCAGCCATTCTTCGGACTCTTTCTTGCCTACGGCTTTCTCGGTCTGCGCCAGTGTAAGCGGCACCCGGTTGTACAGAATGGATTCAGGGATACCATGCTGCAGAAGTACCGTAAACGCTTTTTCCTGGTCAGTCCAACCCCGGCTGCCGCGCCCTTCTACCGCCTTCCATCCGGGGATCTCCGCCCCGTTGAGGGCTGAGGTAAGCGCGTAATCCTGCAGATCCTCGATCCATTGTTTCAGCCCCTTGGCCAGTTCCAAATACTGGGAAAGGCTGCTTGGCTTCAGTAGTTTTGGATCTCCGGCTTCTTGAGCTTTTAGGCCAACGTTTTTGTAGTAGTCTGCCCGGGCTTTGCACTGCTGCCGGGCCCGGCAAAACCGGCACCAATCTCCGGGCTGAGCTTCTCCCGCGCCTTTCATGGCCTTATCGGCTGCAGGTTTGACCACGTTCGTTCCCCAGTCCCGCAATTCAGCGATTGAAATGGAATCGGTACTGTAGTTGTTGATCCGGGGCTGGATGATGGTCATAGTAACCTGCTTCAGAGGATACAGGATTGCGTACCGCTCCAGGGCGCCCAACGCATATAGCCGCAGCTGTGGGTTGTTTTTGGCGTCAACTTCCACGCCTTTGCCGTGTTTATAATCTACGATATTAAGAGTATCACCGCCCAAAATGAGGCAATCGGCTGTACCGAAACCATCCGGCACATACTTGGAAAAATCTACTTTCTGTTCGGCTACCACATGAGGTAAATTCGGGTAGGAAAGCATGATGCTTTTAATCCGATCCAGGTACTCTTCGCTGCATTCGTCCATTTCTTTTTGATACCCAGTCTCTTTCTGAAGTTTGTGTAACCGCCGGGTATAAGTACTGCTGGCCATAGGCTCCACCGCATATTTCCGCAGCTTCAGTTCACAGAACTTATGCGCCAGGGTCCCCTCAGCCGCATATGGGCTGAGGGTATCCGGAAATTTTGCCTCCAGAGAAGGGGCGATGGGGCAATGCAGCCAACGGTGAGCGCTGGATGCTGAAAGGAAGGCATGGGCGCTCATAATTTAGCTCCCAGGGCCCGAAGGTCCGCAGCTACCGATCCGAAATCGGATTCTTTGATCGCCATGAAGCTGTCCGCGCCATATTTCCGGGTAAGCGCAGTCATTTCATCGAACTTTCCGGCATCGAGTAAAGGAGCTGCTGCTGTGATCAGATCATCCAGGGTATAGGTTTTGGCGGGTGCTGTGGGAACCACGGGAGTTGCTGTTGGAATGGGCGCCGCGGGATTGTTGTTTTGGATGACCACGGTGGAACCCGGAGCCAGCTTGATGGGCTCATCCTTCGCTGGGATTTTTTCGGCTACATAGTCTGGATGGGCAGGTTCGGCTCCGGGTACTTCCACCAGTACGGGTTCATCTTTAAAGCCTAGCAGTGCAGCCGCCTCCTGTCTGATTAGTTCCGGGGTGCCTTCAAAAATAATTTTCATGGTAAAATCCTCGCTTTCCTTTTAATCATTTTTGCGGTATAATCAGTGTTGTATATTTTTAATGAGCTCATCAGTATGGCTGTGCTGATGAGCTTTTTTGGTGTTCAATTGGCATCACCTCCCTTCAGCTGTAAGCCGCCATCCCTGCCAAAATAATTAATCCCGCAAAAGTTATTGACATTCCGGCTATAAATCCCTGGAACCTGGGCCCCAGGGCCTGAAAGATTTCACAGGCTTCATCACTAAGCCACATAATCAGATCCATCGCAGTCCTGATCAGCACATATGGCAGCAGGATCATCATCACCAGGATCGGTGCATTCTTCGGTCTTTTCTTCATGTTCTTCCTCTCCTTCTGCGGAATCAAACCCATCATTCATACCGTCCAACACTTTTGCAGCCTTGTCCCTCATAGCCGTCCATTTCTGGATATTGATAATTGCTACGCCTGCGTTATCCAGGGTATCAGTAGCCTGGCACATATCGGCAATGCTATCCAGCAGCGCATCCACCTTGTCCAAAAATTCATCATTCACTTTGTAAACCATTAATCTTTCCTCCCAATCAGTGTTTTGAGATCCATATTCAACGCTTCAGCAATTTTCCACCAGGTTTCAATGGTGAATTTTCTACGACCTGCGAGTGCTTTATATAGATGTCCTTCACACAGGCCGATGTCCATTTCAAATTGCCGCACCGGCCGCCCTTTTTGTTTGCGGATCCGTTCCAGATTCTGCAGACCGCACTCCGCTTCTTCCGGACTGAGCTTCTGAATCACGACTTTGGGTGGCTTGATCAAATCGCTCAACTTCTTGCCAAGGGCCTTAGCCAGCAGCTGCAGATTTTCAGGAGTTGATTCCCGGATACTTCTAGTCTCAAAGCAGTGAATCCATGTGGGGCTGAGTCCAATAGCTGTACTGAGCTGGCGCCCGGATATCCCTTTCACGATCCGGTAATACTTGACGTTAGACCGGATATTCTCAATCATCTCTGCGTCCATTCACTTCAGCCGCCTTTCATGCTTCTTCCAGGAAATCATGTCCAGCTTGTTTGAAAATGTCATACAGCATGGCCATGGCATTATCCAAGGCGATATTGACTACTTTATTGGGCTTTTTGCTGGATAAGAATTGCAGGATTACCAGTTCCCGTTTTGAATCCAGATTCATAGATACGCTGACTCCTGCAATTTGCAGTGCTTTCGTCAGATGTACCAGGGCCATTTTTTTACGGTGAATATCCTGGGCCTGCATAAGCTCCAACCGTTCATCAATTTCAGTAAGCTGATTATCCATTGTTTTCCTCCTTAATAGCTTTTTGACTGGAAAAACTTTTCAAATTCCGAGATTTTCACCCGCAGCATTCGGCCATAACAGATCACTCCAGGTTTATACTTGCTGCGCGCCATTTCATGTATCAACTGCCGCGCGGTAAATTCGCCGATTGAAAAGATTTTGGCAATTTCCTTCACTGTTGCGTACAGTTGAGGGACTTGTATAACTTCCATTCTTTGTTCCTCCTTTATTTGATATAATCACCTTAAGAAAGGGTTGGAAAATCCGAATCTAGTCCAAAACATTTTTTAGCGAGCCAAAGTTTCAGGGCTTCTTGTTCCGTATTGGTAGGTTCAGGAAGCCCTTTAGCCGCGTTGTATGTGAATAGCGCTCCAAGGGTTAAAGATACATTCATCAGGGCAATCAGTAAGTACAGCGCTACAAGCGTTGCTACAATGGCCCATATTAAATAGCCGTCCATTGTTTTTTATACCTCCCTTCTATTCTTTGGATTCCTTATATCGTTATTAACTTGGATTTCTTTTTCCCCTTTCTGGTATAATCGGAAGCAAGAAAGGAGGTGATATTATGGAAAAGAATTTACTGGATGTTTTAAAAAACCGAATTGATACTAAAGTCGGTACGATCACGGCTTTAGATCTCGCGGTAAAAGCATTTAAAAGCGCTAATTCTGAGTCAAAGGTCCCTTTTTCTTTAGACGGTAATCGGTTGATCATCATTACAAATTTTGCAAATATCTCTTGCGAACTGATTAATCCGGCTGATGACGTAAAAGATTCATCAACCGCACAAACCATTTTCAAAACAGCCATGACATCTACAGATGAAATTTATGAAACTTTATCTCCAGATACCATCGTCATTAACAACTCCAAAACATTGTTGCTAAAAAAAGCTCAGGTTATTCCGTTCGCGTGCCCTCAGCAAACTCTGAATTATGAAGTTCTTGCAATCTTCACAGATCAGATTGTTGGCGTTACCATCGGAAACTTTAAGCGTAATTCTAACTGAATAACCTTTACGGTCTTCTGTTCCCAGCAGAAGACCCTTTTTTTGTTTCCGTTTCTTCATCCTTTTCTCGCCTCCATGTTTTCTATTTTTAGTTGCTCAAGTTCGGTCATTTCGCATCACTCCTTTTTAGCATGGCCTCCTTTCTGGTATAATCGGAAGTAAGAAAGGGGGTGAATATTTTGGAACAAGTTGAAAACAAAACGTTTTATCACATTCAGACGGGTGAGCAAACCATCTCGAAGGTTGGAGATATTTTGGAAATTGGAACCACTGAAAATCGGTTTCTGGGCTTTTATAAAAGTCTTGATTTGAATAACCTTCCACCGCAAGATGCTTACAATGAGCTACGCCGCTATTTTCGTAAAAAAATTTTCGAAGAGGTTCGAAAAGAAGAAAATCCTAAAGTACCTTCACGATATTTTTGCCTTTGGATTATTCCTGATATAGCTCCATTAAAGGAACGTCTCAAATTCTGGATTCCCCAGGTAGTAGGAGATTTGAACCAAACCTTTCGGATTCTTCATCTTTCCTGTACTGGTTGCGTTCATTACGCGAATCAGAAGTATCTGAATTTGGAAGCGTGCAGTTCAATCCAGCGCACTCGAGAAAATGCCATCAAATATTGGAAAGGAGATGACCTGTCAATTAATCTACCATCAGCAGAAGCTCTGTTTATCGGGCAAGCTAAGGTGATAGGAGTCATTGATCCTTTCGATCCAACACATCAATGGTAAGTGTTTGGTTGCCCAAGTGGCCAATAACTACCTTTTTATGGGGTATCTCTTTCCCGTCTTTGTCATAGGCTTGAACGCCAGACGCGTCAAATGAACACGGTGAAAAAGGAGGCACCCCATAAACCCTTTGGAAAGTCCCTTTTTCGTCGTCCCATTCGGGGCTTGATAAGTACTGTTGGGAATTCTTGGTAAAACGCTGGATAATTTCCTCAAGCTCCCGCTTAGCACTTTTCAAAGGAACCCCGTGCCTTGCTAACGCATCAATGACTTCACTATCAAGTGAACTGTATGTTCTATTTTTCGATTCATACAGCATAATATGAGTAGGATTCTCATTGGGTATTTCGCAGTGACAGTAATTTCCATTATGTATTTCGCAATGATAGTGATTTCCGTGCCAGTGATTGGAAATTCCTGGTATCACCTCTCTACGCCGTGTTTCAAGCTTATGTTTGAGCTCGGCGTTTTCTATTTTCAGACGTTCAAGTTCAGTCATTTCGTACTACTCCTTTTTAGAACGACCTCTTTTTTGATATAATCGGAAGAAAGAAAGGATGTGAGAATTATGCGTACAGTCGAAAACGAGATATTCATCCACCTGAATACAACCGCAGATTATCAGGTTGGTAAGACCTACGAATTCGGAGAAATGATAAACCCATTCTTTCGTTATTACGATGAATTCGGCCCCGATGTCACGTTTCCCAGAGATGAATTGTTGAAGGAGTACATGTTATATATCAGAGAACGTTTATTCGAGGATGTGAGGCAGTCAAAATATCCAGCTTGTCCTTCAAGGCTGTCCTGTATTTGGCTGTTCCCAGATGACAAGCAAGCCTTGGATTATTGGGCAAGAACTATTCCAAAACACGTCAATGTGGTGAAGTTCAAATGCTCCGGAGTTATTCACGAAGCCGATGACCGTTATCTAGCACTTCAGATGTTCAACATTCCCTTGCAAAAAAGCCTTGCCGATTTGTACTGGTCGGGGCAATCCATAACTAAAGGCTTTGCGCACAAAGAAATCCTTTTTGCCGGGTCCGCTACCGTTCTGGGTCTTTATCCACCTTATCAGGGTTCCATCCTGGAGGCGCCTGAAAACCAATTGTCGGATCAAACCCAAGTTCAAAAGCACGATTGAGATGTTCTCGGCACTGCCCCATGTACGTTTTTCCTTGCTCATTTGAGTTAGGCATCAACACACTATGACAATAAATGTCAGGACTAATGCTTGGCATCCTATGAGAATAAACGTAGGGGCTAATGCTTGGCATCCTATGGGTATAAGCCGTAGGATTTAAGTACACTGGCCGGTTTTTTATTTCTTTTAGAAAATCGGCTATTTTTTTTGGCATTCCATTAGTTTTCACTTCCATGATTTTCTCCTCTCATCTGGTCCCTGTACTCGTTAAGGATAGATAAAATTAATCCTGTAAGAGTCAGGCCCCGTTCCTTGGCGTCTTTCGTCAGCCATTCCTTTAAAGTAATCGGCATCCGCAACAGCAATGGTACTTTCATCTTATTGGCCTCCTGTTTGACTTCTTATAGATATCATAATAGCTTCTTTACTTATTGTCAATATCTATTTGCTATCTTTATGAAATCTTTATATATGCCATTCAGCGTGATATAATTTTGATATCAGCGAAAGGGGCGATAGTTATGTCACAAGCAAATCCATACCCATTAAGAATTTCAGAAGATATTATGAATGCCGTTCGTCAATCTGCGGAAGAAAATGGCCGTTCCGTCAATAAGGAAATTGAATTTATTTTGAAACAGTTCCTGAAGAAACAAGGATTCCTCGAAAATCCGCCTTCAAAGGATTAATCCTGAGCAGAATCAGCTCATTCACTGTGATGCCTTTTTCTTCTGCTTCCGTCACCAGCGCTTCGTAAACCCTCTCGGGAATACGGAGCGTTATTTGTTTTCGTTCGGCGTTTTCTATTTTTAGTCGCTCAAGTTCGGTCATTTGGAATCACACCTTCAACTTCGGCCCAACTTTCGTAGGAATTAGGCCCGATATTCACTTCAAATTGAAATGCTTTAGTTTCCATTTTGGGGTCTCCTTTTCATCTATTATATTAGACGATTACGCCACAAAAATATCCGCTACAGTACAATTCATAGCCGCAGCGAGTTTGATTAAAGTCCCAGTAGATGTCCTAGTAGTATCAGATGTTTCCAATGCCGAAATGATAGTACGAGAAACTCCGCTAGCTTCAGACAGTTTTTCTTGAGTCCATCCTAATCCTTCGCGCATTTCTTTGACTCTATACATAATTGGCCCTCCTTTCACTTTGTGTGTCTATTATATAAGACAAGTGAGTCTTTGTCAACTATTCTGGACATTTTTTCCTTGCGTTTTTGTCCATAATTCTATACAATACTAATATGGAGGTGCCTAGAATGTATATTGGAGAATTAATTAAAGACTATAGAACGAAACATAATCTTTCTATGCAAGATTTCGCAAATATTTCAAAAATAAGCAAGGCATATATTGGTGTACTTGAAAAAATATATAATCCTAAGACTAAAGAACCTGTAGCTCCTACCATAGAAAAAATGAAAGCTATTGGCGAAGCGATGGATATGAGCCTAGATGAATTATTAAAAGCCTTAGATACTGATCAACCGGTTGTCATTAATAATAAAAAGAAAAATACTGTGCAGGGTGTCCGAATCCCCATCCTGGGCAAGGTCGTAGCTGGGATTCCCCTGGAAGCCATTACCGACATCGACGGCTGGGAGGAGATTTCCCCTAAGATGGCTGCCTCGGGAGAGTATTTCGCTTTGCGTATCAAGGGGCTGTCCATGGAGCCTAAGCTGCATGAAGGCGATGTCGTTATAGTCAAGAGGCAGTCAGATGTAGAAAGCGGCGACACGGCGATCATCCTGGTTGATGGCGAGGAGGCAACCGTCAAGCAGATTAAAAAAACCAAAGAAGGCATAATGCTGATCGGGCTGAACATAGACGTATACCCGCCTCATTTTTACACCAATAGAGAAATAGCAGATTTGCCGGTCCAGATCATCGGCAAGGTTGTGGAATCAAGGCATACTTGGTAAAATATATATTTTGAATAAGGAGAAAATATTTCATGAAGCAATTTCCAGGGATTATTGAAAAAATTCATATTGCTAGATTCAGGAAATTTAATGATTTAACTGTCAAATGCGGAAGAAAGTTAACTGTCATTGCTGGTCAGAACGGAACCCAAAAAACTACACTCCTGGGATTGCTTGCGCATCCATTTTCTATGTCAAAAGAAAATCCAGAAGACGAACGCCAAAACGATACTTCAGTCCCAGTGGAAATTCAAGAAAAGGGTTTTAATAATTTTAAAACTATTCAAGGCTATAATTTTGTATCTAAGTTTGCCAGCAAATTTAAATTTGATACTAGCACAGAAAAACCAAAAGAACATGAATATTCATTATACATGGTAGACAAAGAAATCGGAGATCATGGAGTATTCACTTTAGAATCAATGCCTCGTGATAAAAAAAGCCATAAACTTCGTTTATGGAAAAAAGGGGCGCGCGCAGCAGGCGATGGATATATGCATTATCCAGTTATATATCTTAGTTTAAAAAGAGTATCTCCTATAGGGGAAGAACAAAAGATATCAAATATACCACTATTATTATCTGAGGAAGAACAAAATTTTCTTAAAACAAATTATGCAGAAATTCTTTCACTCCCTTCCGAACCTTATGAAACAAATCAATTAAAATCATCAAATAAATCAACTCTTATCTCACATCCTACAACATACAGTGCTTTAACTGTTTCTGCCGGTCAAGATAATGTTGGTAGTATTCTAACAGCAGTACTGTCATTCAAGCGATTAAAGGAAAAATTCCCTAACGAATATAAAGGAGGAATGCTTTTTATTGATGAAGTTGAATCTACGCTATATCCAGCATCTCAAGAGAATTTAATAAAAAAGCTGTTTAAATTTGCGAAGGACTTTCAATTACAAATTTTTTGTACCACTCACTCTCCTGCAGTTATTGATATGTCCATGAAACCTGAATATAAAAATGATTGTTCTTTCGTTTATTTAAAAGCTGAATCAATGTCTAATATTATCGGTGAAGAAGATATAACTCCTGAACAAATACATGCCCATCTATCATTAAAACCCATCATTGTCGAACATCCAAAGATAAAAAAAATAAGAGTATACACTGAAGATGCGGAAGCGCGCCTCTTTATGAAGGCTTTGCTTCCTGGCAAATATATAAAATTGCTTGATATTGTTAGAGTAAATGTCGGAGCAAATGAACTATTTGATTTAAAAGAGAGAAGAATAAAAGAATTTACTGATAACCTTATTGTTTTAGATGGAGATCAACCGAAAACTGGCCGAAACATTATATTGCTACCCGGACCATTTGGACCAGATAAATTATTGCATGAATTTCTTAAAGGCCTTTCTATGAATGATCCATTTTGGCCTGATGTAAAAAATACTGGATCTTATAGTTATCAAGTATGTTTTAGAAATTATCGAGAACCGCCCTCTACCGCTAAGGGCCAGCCCAGAGACTTCTATAAAAAATGGTTTAAAGAACAATATGACAATCAATGGTGGGACAAGAATGGTCTTAAGGCATTTAACTATTGGATTTCTAAAAACAAAAAAGATGCAGAGATCTTTTTGCAAAAATTTGTAACTGTCTATAATTATCTTGCGCGAAAAAACAAACTTCCACAAATTTAGTTTACATATTTGCCTATGGCCAAGATTCAAATTTTATTGTATATTACAGAAAGGAGGTGAATATTATGCCTGCGACAAAATCTATCCTTAGATATCCTGGCGGCAAAACACAGCTTTCCAAGTTCGTGTATCATACAATTCAACTAAACAACATTCCCAGCCCTATCTATTGTGAAGCCTTTTGTGGTGGATCTGGCATTGCAATAACACTTTTGTTGTCAGGGAAAGTAGACGAAATTGTTTTAAACGATTTTGATTCGGCTATTTATTCAATCTGGAACGCTGTTATTAAAGAAACTGATCGTTTTATTAATAAGATACAGCAAACACCAATTACTATTGACGAATGGCATAGACAGCATGAAATTTATAATCACCTGAAAAACATTCGAGGTTATTCTTTTGATCTTGCTTACGCAGCATTCTTTTTAAATAGGACAAACCGATCCGGAATTATTGCAGGCGGGCCCATCGGTGGTATGCACCAAACTTCAAAATATCGTCTGGACTGCAGATCTAATATTCCCGCCCTTGTTCAAAAAATAAAAAACATCGCTGCATATTCCAGCAGGATCCATCTATATTCAGAAGATGGGATCGATTTCATAGAAAACATTTTGCCAACATATGACAAAGAAAAACTATTCACTTATTTTGACCCACCTTATTATGAACAAGGGCAATTCTTGTACAAAAACGGTTTAACCGATACTTATCATCAGCAGCTTGCCACTGCTATACAAAGTTTAGAACATCATAAGTGGATCACCACATATGACAATGTTCAACGAATTAAAAATTTTTATGAAGCTTCCACCCAATTTTTGTATACACTACACTATACGGCAAATGTGAAAAGGCACGAGGAAGAAGTGCTTTTTACTAATCAATACACTAAAATAGAATCTTTTGATAGAGTGCATTTATCTCCGGCATAAAAAAGCGTTGACAAAATAGCCAAGGTGTTCTATTATAATAGTACATCAATTTGATGTTTTATATTGTTGTCTAATCCTTGGCAGTAAGCCACTCTATTTATCCAGAGTCGGCCGACCCCAAGGATTTTTGTTTTATTACGAAAGGATGATAAAGAATGGAAAATGTAGCAATCCTAGTCGATGGTGCTTTTTTTATAAAAAGAGCTTTACACATATTTGGGAAACTAACTCCAGAAGAACTAGCCGATAAATTATGCTTATATGCAGAAAAGCATCTTACAAGGGATCGCAAAAATGAACGAAACCGATTGTATCGGATTTTCTTTTATGATTGTCCCCCTCTCCAAAATAAAATATTCCATCCCTATCATCAGCAGCAAATTGATATGGCAAAATCTGAAAGAAGCATTTGGAGGCTGCAGCTTCATGATGAACTGCGCAAGAAACGTAAAATGGCTTTACGCCTTGGACGCATTGATGATGTCAATGTTACTTGGAGAGTCAGTTACGATAAAATCAAAAAGTTATGTTCTGGCAGGCTGCAATGGGAGGATTTAAAAGAAGAAGACTTTTCCATGGATGTCAAACAAAAAGGAGTTGATATGCGTATCGGTATTGATATTACTTCTTTGGCATTGAAGAAACAGGTTACTCAAATTGTTCTGATTTCAGGAGATAGCGATTTTGTGCCGGCAGCCAAATTTGCCCGTCGCGAAGGCGTTGATTTTATTCTTGATCCTATGTGGGCCCCTATAAAGGACGATCTTTATGAACATATTGATGGTCTGAGATCCACCTTTCCCAAACCCCTTAGCAAACAGAAAAATAACGTATAACAAGGAGTTCCATTATGTGGATAGAAAAGAAAGCAAACGGATACGTCTATCGGGAATATTATATTGACCGGCTTACAGGAAAAAGGAAGAAAGCTAGTGTTTTGATGCCCAGTAATTCGCGTATGGCACAAAAAACTGCTCGAGAAAAATTAGCGGAACTAATCAAAGAAAAACAGGAAACAGACATCCCCACTTTATTGTTTGATTTGATTGATGATTATATAGCCAGCCAAAAAGCTTTTGTGAAGGCTACGACTTTCAAAAATTACGATACAGTAAAGAAAAAGATTCTTCGATATTTCCCACAAGATACCCTGGTCAGTAAGATCACCCCGGTCATGCTGCAGCAAATGTTAGATGATATCGTGGTAAAAAACTCTGTGGTTTATGCAGGCAAAGTATTAACCATGCTCCGTGGTGCACTAAAACGGGCCTACAAGCTGGGATTGTTAAGTAATATGGAATTGGTCAACCGAGTAGAAATTAAACGCCCTCCTAAGAGCCTAAAAGCTGTAGAGGAACACCGGGAGAAGTTTCTAACTAGAACGGAACTCAATCTCGTGCTTTCCCAGCTGAAACAGCTTTCTCCTACAGTAGCTGATGTGTGCGAACTGCAGGCAAGAACCGGATTGCGCTTTGGAGAACTAGCAGCATTGCGGGATCAGGATTTTGAAGGTGACAGTGTATATGTAAATGGCAACCTTGAATGGGGTCTAGGAAACAGAAAACAGCCAGTAAGAGGTACGCCAAAGAATGTTTACTCTATCCGTCATGTCGCCCTGGATAATCGTAGCAAGCAGATCATTGAGTATCACATGTTAAAAAACAAACGCCGCAGAGCCTGGTATCCAACCAAACACGATAAAGCCGGCGAAACTTATATTTTCACCACCCGGGAAGGGGGCCCATTAGACATAACTTTTGTCAATCACACCTTGAAAAAAGTTGAATGTGAAAAACGATTGACCACTCATATTTTCCGGCACACTCACATAAGCCTGCTGGCTGAAGAAGGCGTCCCCTTAAAGGCCATTATGCAACGTGTTGGACACAACGACCCAACCACTACTATGTCCATCTATACCCACGTCACCAAAGATATGGAAGACGCAGCAGTAAAAGTATTAAACCTGATTAAGTAGATCCAGCCTTGCTTTGCGGGGCATCGTGCCCACCAAGCAGGTATAAAAAGAAGCCCACCTTTTGCTCTGAGGGCAAAAAGTGGGCAAATTTGTCTAAAATAAACCATATTTAACAAAACATAGCAACATTTAAATCTTTGAAAGAATGAAGCCTGAAGCCGTTCTTGGCTTTCTCATGCTTTCCCATCTGTTGCTATGTTTCGTCAGGTACTAGTGGCAGGAGTACTAGGATTCGAACCCAGATCGACGGTTTTGGAGACCGTTGCTCTACCATTGAACTATACTCCTATGGAGCGGAAAACGAGATTCGAACTCGCGACCCCCACCTTGGCAAGGTGATGCTCTACCACTGAGCTACTTCCGCATTGGCGACCCAGGACGGACTCGAACCGACGATCTCCGCCGTGACAGGGCGGCATTCTAACCAACTGAACTACTGGGCCGTTGCCTCAACGCCTTCCAGCGCTGTCGACTTGTTTAGTATACGATACATCTGCCAGATTGTCAAGGGAATTTTTAATCTTCCACCTTTTCAATGGCACCTACTGGGCAGCCTTCCATGGCAGCCACTGCATTGGCTTCTTCCTCTGCAGGCACGGCATCCGGAATGGCTTCTGCCTGTCCGGCATCCGTCATATGGAACACTGCCGGGCAAGTCCCTTCACACAAACCACAACCGATGCAAGTTTCATTGACTTTGAATTTCATATTTCCCACTCCCCTTTTTACTGGAGCCAGGAGCCGGTCCCGTTGATCGTCTCCCTTGCTCTTTCTGGCTCCAGTATAGGGCAAAGGGGAAATGCAAACAGTTGGTATGACAACGTTCTGCGAAAAAATTCATTCAGCCACTTCTTTTTCCCATTCTAAGACATACTGGACGAAATACTGGACACCCAGGCCCAGGGCTTTTTCGTCGATGTCGAAATAAGGGCTGTGCTGCGGATACCGTTTGGCTTCATCTGCAAAGCCGCCGCCCAGGAGCAGCAGGCATTTGGGATTGTAATACTTGGCGAAGTCTTCCCCACCCATCTGCAGTTCCCAGTCGATGATCTTGTCTTTGTCGAAGACCTTTGCACAGGCCCGGCGTCCCGTATCCACACAAGCATCATCGTTGATCATAGGAGGCGGTCCGAAGTGGTATTCAGTGCGGATGGCAGCCCGGGTTGCGGTCCCGACGCCTTGAGCTACCCGTTCCAAGATATGGGGGTAGGCTTCCCGCAGTTCCTTATTGAAGGTACGGGCAGTGCCGGACAGATGGGCTTCGCCCGGGATCACATTGGAAGTGGTGCCGCTCTGGAAGCTGGTGACGCTGAGCACGGCCGGTTCCAGGGGATTGACTTCCCGGCTGACCACGGTCTGGAGGGCGGTGACGAATTCTGAACCAGCCACAATGGGATCGATGGTCTGATGAGGTAGGGCCCCATGGCCCCCTTTCCCTTCCACATAGATATCGAAGGTATCCGCCGCACTCATCACGGGACCATAGCGCAGGGAAGCACAGCCTGCTGGGATCTTGCTCCAAATATGCAGGGCGATGAGCCGGTCACATTCCTTCACCAGGGGTTCTTCCTTCATATAGTAAGCCCCGCTGTCCTCGATGAATTCTTCTGCCGGCTGGAACAACAGCCGGACAGTGACTTTCAGCTGGTCTTTCATCCCAGCCAAAATCTTGGCCGTCCCCAGCAGGATGGTGATGTGGGTATCATGGCCACAGGCATGCATGGTGCCTTCATTCTGGGATTTATAGGCTTCCGTCCCCAATTCTGTGATGGGCAGAGCATCGATATCTGCCCGGATGCCGATGATCTTATCCGAAGAATGCGGCCCCTTGATGGTGGCAATCACACCGGACTTGCAGGCTTTCACGCAGGGGATCCCCAATTTCCCCAGATACTCCATGATGTATTTCTGGGTTTCAAATTCCTTCCAAGATCTTTCTGGATGCTCGTGGAAATGTCTCCGCAGGGCAACCAGTTCTTCTTGGATTCCATTGACTTGTTCTTTTACATCCATTGTTCAACGCCTCCAGATCAAAATGGACCATAATTGATTTTTGTAGCGACCAGCAGTGCAATCACACATACCACAGTCAAGATCAGCAGCAATGGCGTCACGAACTTCCACCATTTCTTCAGCGGAATCCCGGCAATGGTCAGGAAGATCAGCAGGGTGCCGCTGGTGAACCAGGCGGAGTTGGTCAGCCCATCCCCGAATTGGAAGGCCAGGATCATGGTCTGCCGGGTCATCCCCACCAAATCTGCCAGAGGGATCAGGATGGGCATGAGGGCCATGGCTTTGGCGGAACCGGAAGTGATCAGTCCGTTGAACAGGGCGATGACGATCATGACGGCGATCGGAGTCAGGTATTTGGGCATAGCCATCAGAGGTTTGGAGATGCTGTTGATGATCGGGTCGATGATGGCAGAAGCGGTCAGTATCCATTGTATCCCTCTTGCCAGGCCGATGACAAGTGCCGGTGCCAGGCCGTCTTTTGCCCCGGCGATGATCACATTGACCAGTTTGCTGGCGGGGATCCGGTTGATCAGCCCGGCAGCGATGGCCGTGAACAGGAAGCAGGCGGACAGGTCATTCATGGACCAGCCCATGGTGGAAACCCCCACGATGGAAGCTACGAAGGTGACCAGGAACACTACCAGAGAGATGCTCTGCCGCTTGTTCAGGGGTTCTTTCAAGGTTTCACTGTAATCGATGCGGAATTTGCTGTCGTCCAGATCCGCCGTCAAGGACGCAATCTTGCCGGATTTCACGCCTCTTGCATACCGCAGTACATAGATGGCCATGATGATATTGGCGATGATCAGCAGCACCAGACGGAAAAGGAAACCGGAGAACATAGGCAGCTGGGCGATTTCATCGGAAATGCCCACGGTGTACACACTGGTGGGAGAGAAGGAAAAGCTGATCATATCCACCATGGCGGAACAGGCCACACCGGTCATCAGGTCATAGCCCAAAGCCAGGCAGAGGGAAATGATGATGGGGATAAAGGGAACGATCTGTTCGTTCCACCCCAAAAAGCCGCCCAGGCAGCCAAAGACGAACATGATGGCGCAGAGGATTTTTTCAGAGCCCATGGTGTCCGATTTGGCCAGGACGCCGGCTACGGCCTTATCCAGGGTACCTGTCTGTTTGTAGACCTCGATGCACCCTGCTACCAGCATGACCAGGAACATCATGCTGGCACTGGAGACCAGCCCGTTGGGGATGGCCTGGAAGATAGCCTGGGGTCCCAGATAGATCTTGGGGACACTGTGGAAAGAATTAGGGACCACTACGGTCCGTCCGTTCATGACTGTCCGTTCAAAGGCGCCAGGGGCGATCAGGAAGGACAGCAGCCAGCAGCCTATGATGACAGCGAAGACAATGATAAAGGCATTGATCGTGCCCACTTTCTTTTTTTCTTTTTTCTCCATTTTTTTCATCTCCTGTTACGCATTGGACAGGTTACTGCAGTGCAGCATCTACATCGACTTTACCGATCATGGTCTTCAAGATTTCGATATCCGTCTGTTTCATCCCTACCTTTCCCAGATACCCGATATTTTTGATGGTCTCTTCGATATTTTTGCCCACCAGTCCTTCGCCTTCCTTGAACACCTGGCCGTGCATGCTCATATAATGGCCCATGAGAGCTGCATGGACGGCAGCGGCGATTTTGGCGGCACAGCTGGGTTTGGCACCATCGCAGACCATCCCGCCCACATTGCACAGGGTGTTGGTGATGGTATCTGCCACATGCTGGTAATCCCGGGTGGCCATCCAGGTGATGGCTGCCCCTGCCCCGCAGGCAGCATTGACAGAACCGCAGAAAGCGGAAAGAGGCCCGATATAATGCTTGATGTAGACAGAGATCAGATCCCCGACGATCAATGCCCGGAGTGTCTCATCGTGGGAGAGACCCCATTCTTTGGCATAGACCAAGATGGGCATGGTGACGGTGATCCCCTGGTTGCCGCTCCCGGCATTGATGACCACCGGTTTGGGGCATCCGCTCATCCGGGCATCGCTCCCAGCGGCAGCGGCTGCCTCGGCCCGGGCCATGACGCTGTCCCCGATGGTCTCCCGGATGGTCCGGCCCACTTGCGTCCCCCAAGGATGATCCAGCCCTTCCTGGCTGATGGCCGCATTGTCTTTGATTTCTGTTTCCAGTACATCCCGCACTTTTTCCAGATCCACCGTGGAAGCATATTCCAGGATCCCTTCCAGGGACATGAGGTTCCGATCAGCCCCTTTATGCTTCCCTTCCTTGGCTTCCAGGCTCTGGTCATAGAGGACGTTGCCGTCCTGGACGATTTTGTACACATTGGTATGGTTCCCGGAAAGGATCACTTCTGAACTGTGTTTCTCTCCCCAGAGCTTTACATCGATGTACAGCCCCGGAACCCCTTCCACCAATTCCACATCACATACATTCCGAGCCACCAGTTCCCGGCAGGCTTCCCGCTGGGCGTCGGTGACACCGGCAATGACTTCCAGGACCTTCGACGGATCCCCGCCGCAGATGCCCAGTGCCGCAGCCGCTGGAATCCCTTTCTGGCCGTTGGAATTGGGGACGGTTACGCCTTTCACGTTCTTGATCATGTTCCCGGAGCAGTCCACCTCGTAACGGACCACCTCTTCCGGCAGGTAGCTTTTTGCCTTGGCAGCGGCATAGGCGATAGCAATGGGTTCTGTACAGCCCATTGCGGGGATCAGTTCCTCCTGTAGGATTTGCGAATAGTTATCCATGATTGCAGCAGACAGTGCCATCTTGCTTACCCCTTTTCTCCAAGAGATTTCGGATTATTGTCCTTGTTTATAATATATCACTAATATGATTAGTGTGAAAGAATTTTCTGAATACATAGTGTATTGCTAGCAATTAAAAAGGCTGCTGCACAAGTATGGTCTCCACACATGCAGCAGCCCCATTTCACTTCAACAAGGTAAAATCTCCCAGATCCTGTTTCAGCAATTTTACCGCTTTGGCACTGTTCTTTTCCCGCAGGGCTCCCAAGATGGCTTTGTGATGCCGACAGTCGCAGGACATGTGGAGTTCCTGTTTGTCCACTCCCCACCGGAACTGGGCATAGGCACGGGGCAGCCGTCCCATACAGTTCTTTACCTGCTGATCGATGTAGTCGTTGCCGCAGGCATGGATCAGGGCCACATGGAATGCCAGATTGGCCATCCAGTGTTCCCGGGGCGTCACATCATCCCGCAGACATTCCTGGTTCAGCTTTTCCAGTTCGTCGATCTGATGTTCGGTGATCCGATTTCCCCGGTTCAAGAGGGCCCCGCCTTCCAAACAATAGCGGAATTCCAGCATTTCCCGGATATCATCCATGGTCAGCCGGGTCACTTCGTAGCCATATCGGGGGATGTTCCGGAGCACATGGTTCTCACACAGGGCGATCAGGGCTTCCCGCACCGGAGATTTGCTGCACCGGTATTTCGCCACCAGGGTCCCCTCGTTCAGGATGTCCCCGGGCTTATAGACTCCTGCATAGACATCTTCCATGATGGCATCATATACTATATCCTTAAGGTATTTTTTCTTCATCCTGCCACCCTCTTCCTTCCCTGCATCTCTTTTCATTATACTCTCTTTTTTTAGAAAGAGATAAAAAAGGACCCAGCCAGAAAAGCTCCGCTGCTTCCGGCTGGCCTTATGCTCAATATTTTCCCCAGTGGATCCGTTCCGGCCGGGCTTCTTCCAGGGTCCGGGGCCGCAGTTCCCGGGCCGGATGGCCTAGGGCCAAGATGGCTTCTACTTCCACCCCTTCCGGAAGGTCCAGGAGCTGCTGGAGATATTGATGGGAGGTCAGCGGCTGACCGTCTTCGCCAAGGGTTTCCGAAACCATATGACGCACCTGGACCCAACAGCTGCCCAGCCCCAGTTCTTCTGCCTGGAGCATCATGGCGAAAAGAGCCAGAGAAGCGTCTTCCACCCAGGCATGGGAAGCCAGCTGCCCCATGACCACCACAGCCGCCCGAGCCTCTTCAAGCATCCCGGCGAAATGGGGTTTACAGCGGGCCAAAGCATGGATGGTTTGCGGATCTTCCACTACCAGGAGTTCCGTACTGTGGAGATCCTTGCTGCTGGGAGTCATCAGTCCGGCTGCGGTGATTTTCTCCAGATCCGCCCGGCTCACCGGTTCCTCCGTATAATGGCGGACACTCCGCCGTTTTGCCAATAGGTCAAAGAATGTCATCCTGCGCCCTCCTATTTCCCTTTCTTGGCGTCTTCCAGCAGCCGCATCTTCATGGCATAGTATTTGGGGCTCATATCCAGAAAATGGGTATGGGGGTTGCTGAAGCGCTGTTCTTCCGGCCAGATCTCATGATCCAGCTGTTGCCGTACATAATGGCGGATTTCTTCCAGAGATGGAGAGGGATGGGTCCGTTTCCCTTTTTCCAGGACCAATTCCTGGAGTTCCCGGAAGGTGCAGTCCCGGAAATTCATCTTCTTCCAGGGCCGCTGGGTATCCACAAAGGGGAATTCCTTCACTTCCCGAGGATCTTCATCCAAGAGGGTCAAGAGATCCGCAATGGCATGACCGGTCTTATCGTACACCCTCCAAGCCCGTTTCCGGCCTGGGTTGGTGATTTTTTCAAAGGTCTCGGAAATCTTGATTTTGGGGATGATGGCCTTGTCCTTGTGGACGGCAACCAGTTTGTACACCGCTCCGAACACTGGATCGCTCTTGGCGGTGATCAGCCGCTCTCCTACCCCGAAGGAATCCACACAGCCTCCCTGTTCCAGGATCGAGCTGATGGTGTATTCATCCAAGGAGTTGCTCATGACGATGATGGCATCGGTGAGCCCAGCTGCATCCAACATCTTCCGGGCCTTCTTGGACAGATAGGCCAGGTCCCCGGAATCGATCCGGATGCCCTTCAGCCGTTTGCCCATGGGTTCCAGGACTTCCTTAGCCACCCGGATGGCATTGGGGACCCCGGAATCCAGCACATCATAGGTATCTACCAAGAGGATGGCGTTGTCCGGATAGATTTCTGCAAACCGTTTGAAAGCAGTGTATTCGTCATCGTAATACATGACCCAGCTGTGGGCCATGGTCCCGCTGACCGGAATGTTGAACATCTGCCCGGCCAAGACTGTCGCCGTACTGTTGGCCCCGCCGATGTAGGCAGCCCGAGCCCCGTAAACGGCAGCATCCATGTTGTGGGCCCGGCGGGCTCCGAAATCAGAGACACCCCGCCCCTGAGCTGCCTTGACGATCCGCTGGGCCTTGGTGGCGATCAGGGACTGGTGGTTGATCTCACAGAGGATGGCGGTTTCTACCAGCTGGGCATCGATGAGAGGGGCATAGACTGTCAGCAGGGGTTCATCGGGATAGATGATGCTCCCTTCCGGCATGGCATAGACGCTGCCCCGGAACTGGTAGGTTTCCAGCCACTGGAGGAAGGGTTCGCTGAACACATGGAGGCTCCGGAGATAAGAGATGTCTTCCGTGGAAAAATGCAGGTTCTCCAGATAATCCAGGACCTGCTCCAGCCCGGCGAAAATAGCGAAACCGCCGGCATCCGGATTGTTCCGATAAAACACATCAAAAGATACGTAATCGTCCCGGTCCCGTTCTTTATCTTCAAAATATCCATTGGCCATGGTCATTTCGTACAAGTCGAACATCATGGACAGGTTCCTTGCGTCAAATTGTTTCATGATCCTCCGCCTTTCCAGGTACTGTATTTGTAACCCATTGTACCACAGTTTGTCCGTTTTCGGAAAAGTAAATTAAGAAGGGGCTGTTGCACGTGTATAGTTTTTACACGTACAACAGCCCCCTATCCCTTTACTCTCTCAGCGCTCCTTCGAAGCGATCCTGTACTTTCTTCACCACCTGGTTGATGATGTCGTTGATTTCCTTGTCTTTGAGAGTCCGTTCCAGATCCTGGAAGGTGAGGCTGAAGGCCACGCTCTTGCAGCCGCTCTTCACCTGTCTGCCGCTGTACACGTCAAACAGACGTACATCCTTCAGAAGAGGACCGGCCTGTGTGCGGATCTCCGCCATCAGATCCACGGCACTCACGGCCTTAGGCACCACCACGGCGATATCCCGGCTGGTGCTGGGGAACTGGGGAATATGGGTGAACTGGGGGATCCGTTCCGCGTCTTCCACGAAGCTTCTCAGGTCCATCTCCAGCACATAGGTTTCCGCACTGAGGCCGAACCGTTCCTGGACTTCCGGATGGAGAGCCCCCATGAAGCCCACAGCCTTCCCGTTGTGGAGCACGGTGCAGCTCTTGCCGGGATGGAGGAACTTTTCTTCCGGTTTGGCGTAAGTGACGCCGGAGGCTTGGAGCACTTCCAGCACCCCTTCCAGAGCCCCCTTCAAATCGAAGAAGTCCACTGCATCCTTGCTTTCGGTCCAGTTCAGTTCGTTCCGTTTCCCGGCCAATACCAGGCAGAGACGGGTCTTTTCCGCCGGCTGTTCCGTGAGAGGCAGGGCTTTGGGCAGGAACACCCGGCCCACTTCGAACAGTGCCACCCGGTCGTTCTGCCGGGCCAAGTTATAGGAAGCGGTGTTCAGCAGGCTGGGCACCAAAGTCGTCCGCATGGTCCGGAAATCGTCGCTGATGGGATTGATGATCTGGATGGCTTTCCGGCGGCTGTCTTCTGCCGGTAGGCCCAGCTTATCGAAATCTCCGGCGTTGATGAAGGTGTAGGTCATCACTTCGTCCATTCCTGCATCGGCCAGGTAATTCCGGATCTTATCCTTCACATCTTCGATGGGAGCCTGCCCGCCCCGGGCCATATCCAGCTGAGGCAGGGTGGACGGGATCTTGTCGTAACCGTACATCCGGGCCACTTCTTCCGAAAGGTCCGCATCGCAGGTACAGTCATTCCGCCAGGTAGGGACCGTCACCAGCCAGCTGCCGTCGGCTTGGGGTTCCACTTCGAACCGGAGTCCTTCCAGGATGGTCCGCATCTGGTCATCCGTGATTTCTTCCGTGCCGATCCGGCGGCGGAGAGCTTCCGGCACGGCTTTGATCCGGACCGGTTCCTGGGGCACCGGGTAGTCTTCCACCACACCGGCTACAGCTTTGCAGGCCCCCATCTCTTCCAGCAGATGGACGGCCCGGTCCAGGGCATCGTGGTCCCGGATGGTATCCACACCCCGTTCGAACCGCTGGGAAGCCTCACTGCGCAGGCCCAGATCTTTGGAGGTATGCCGGATGCTGGGTCCGTAGAAGGTGGCAGATTCCAGCATCACGTTCACGGTCTTGCCGGTGACTTCCGTCGCCAATCCCCCCATGACCCCGGCCAGGCCGATGGCCTTTTCCGGGTCTGCAATGACGATCATATTGGGGGTCAGGTCCCGTTTCTGGCCGTCCAAGGTCACCAGTGTCTCCCCTTCTTCCGCCCGACGGACGATCCAGGTGTGATCCTTCACCGTGTCATAGTCGTAGGCGTGCATGGGTTGGCCCAGTTCCATCATCACATAGTTGGTCACATCCACCACATTGTTGATGGGACGGATGTTCACGGCCCGGAGGAGTTTCTGCATCCACTCAGGGGATTCCGTTACCTGGATGTCCTTCACCAGACGCATAGCGAACCGGCTGCACAGATCCGGGCAGCCGATTTCCACCTTGGCACAGTCTGCCGCACTGCCAGCAGCTGCATCCCGGGTGGCCAACTTGGGAAGGCGCAGGTTCTCACCCAGCACCGCCGCCGTTTCCCGGGCCAGGCCCAGCATGTTGAAGCAGTCACTGCGGTTGGCGGTCAGGTCGATATCCAGCACCACATCGTCCAGCCCCAGGAGCTTCTTCACATCCACCCCGATGGGAGTATTGGCCGGCAGGATGAAGATCCCGTCCCGCTGTTCCGGCAACAGCAGTTTGGCATCGATGCCCAGTTCTCCAGCGCTGCACAGCATGCCGTTGGAATCCAGTCCCCGCATCTTGGCGGCTTTCAGAGTCATGCCGTTGGGAAGATGGGACCCCACCATGGCCACCGGCACCATATCTCCCTGGTGTACGTTCTGGGCTCCAGTGAGGATCTGGACCAATTCCTGCTGTCCCAGGTCCATCTGGCACACCCACAGATGGTCGGAATCGGGATGCCGTTCAATCTGGGCCACCTTCCCGGTGATGACTCCTTCCAGGCCTTCCCCCAGATGGATCACCTGTTCCACTTCCAAACCCACCCGGGTCAGTTTATCCGCCAGCACTTCCGGCGTAACGGGAATATCCACATATTGTTTTAACCAGTTGATCGAAGCTAACATATCTCTTTGCCCCCTTAGAATTGACGGATGAACCGCAGATCATTTTCAAAGAACAGACGGAGATCGTCGATGCCATAGCGCAGCATAGCGATCCGTTCCACGCCCATCCCGAAGGCAAAGCCCTTCATCTTATCCGGATCATAGCCGCTCATCCGCAGCACGTTGGGATGCACCATCCCAGCTCCCAGGATTTCCAGCCAGCCGGAATTCTTACACACCCGGCAGCCCTTGCCTCCGCACATGACACAGCTGATGTCCACTTCACAGGAAGGTTCCGTAAAGGGGAAGAAACTGGGCCGCAGCCGGATCTTTACGCTGTCCCCGAACATTTCCTTGCAGAACAGTTCCAGGGTCCCTTTCAAGTCCGCCAGGGAAATATCCTTATCCACCACCAGTCCTTCCACCTGATGGAACATGGGAGAATGGGTGGCATCGTAGTCATTCCGGTACACGGTGCCCGGGCAGATCATCCGGATGGGGGTATTGGGTTCCCGGCTCTGCATAGTGCGGGCCTGTACCCCGGAAGTCTGGGTCCGGAGCAGCAGATCATCGGTGATGTAGAAGGTGTCCTGCATATCCCGGGCCGGATGGTCCTTGGGCAGGTTCAGGGCCTCAAAGTTGAAGTAGTCCGTTTCGATTTCTGGGCCTTCTTCCACTTCGAACCCCATCCGCATGAAGACTTTCTTGATGTCCCGCAGGGTCTGGGTCACCGGATGGAGATGGCCCAGGGCCGGTTTCCGCCCCGGCAGGGTGAAATCCAAGGTCTCGCTGGCCAGTTTTTCTTCCAGTTGATGGGCTTCCAGCAGCTTCATCTGGTCATTGATCCGCTGTTCCATCTTAGCCCGGACTTCGTTGACCATCTTGCCGATCTTCGGCCGTTCTTCTGCCGCCACGTCCCCCAGGCTCCGGAGGATGGAGGTCAGGGCCCCCTTCTTCCCCAGGTACTGGACCCGGATGTTCTTCAGATCTTCCACACTTTTGACTTCGCTGAGATCCTTCTGGATCTTCTCCCGCAGTTCCTGCAGTTTGTCACTCATGTTCACGCCTCCTAAAAAATAGAACCTCCGCCCCACAAGGGGCGAAGGTTCGCGGTACCACCCTATTTTTCACTCATTCAGCCGATAACGCAGCCAGCGCCGGGCCTACTCCGTTCAGTCCGGTTGCTCCCAGGTGAACTTCCTCATCTCTTTCCGTGCGGGGCTCCCACCTGCTCCCCACTCTCTGTGACCTCCGGAAATGCGTACTCTCCTGTTCATGGCAAGGTATGGAATTGAATGAAAATATTATAGCACAGTTGGAAAAAGGGGGCAAGAGGGCAGCTGCCGGCGGACTACAGTGCCTTATAAAGCTGCAGCCTGTTCCAGCTATTCACTTAAGCGTCCCTGCTCCTTCAGTCTTTGAATATGGGCCCGGGTCGATTTTTTGCAGCTCTTTCCCGGCAGGGTCAGACCGAACTGAAGCAGCTTCTCCTCGTCGATATCCACCTGGCTTTCGTCAATCACCTGGAGGATTGTCTGATAGGCCTCCATTTCCAAATTGAGAAAAATCTGGCCGTCCAGACAGTTCTCCTTCCCTCCGGTGACTTTTTCCACAAAGAAATCTGCCATTTCCTGGATATCTGCTGGCTTATCCAACAGATGCAGCAGGTGGAAATTTGCCTCCCAGTCTCTGCGGAAAGCAATCTTGGCTCCCTGGGCAGCGTCCAATCCTTCCATGGCAGCCAGGAAAACCAGATTCCCCTGTTCCTGCTGCTTTTGGAGATACTCCAGGCAAACAGGAGTTTGGAGGATTTGCTCCGCCTGCTGCACAATTTTCTTTCTGTGGATCCGTTCTGCATACTGCTGGACGTAGAAAGCCATCTGATACAAGGTGCCGTCGGGTTCCGCTTTGCCGATTTTCTCCAAGAAGCTGCGGAGCAGTTCCTTTTTCCCATGATAGGCTTCGATACCCGGAGCAGGACCACCTTTGATCATGGAACAAAGGATCTTTCCGGCATCCAGAAGATCTGCGCTGTCCGGCTGGCAGTTCCTGACCACCTCTGTCAGATCGATTTTCTGAGCGGCTTCCAGCGAGGAATATTCCGGCAGGATGATGTTGTCGATGCCTTCATGGAGGAGCCAGGCTTTGACTTCTTCATTGCATGGCTGCAGCTGATGGACCGCAAAGATCCGTCCCCAGCCATGGACTTTCTGCGCCAACTGAAAGATTTCAGCATCCCGGTTTTCCCAATTTTCCATATTCCGCAGTACATGAAAAGTGAATTCATCTGCCTGGCCCAGTTCACGGAGCATCTCTTTGTCCTTTTCCTCCCAGGGATGCCGGCTCTGTGCTGTCAAAAACAGAGCTGCTTTGACACATTCGATTTCTCCGGAACGTTCCATGAGATTCCAGGCAAAATCCAACAGCTTGTACACATCCAAAGATTCTTGGTGCCTGTAGAGCCAGGAACCGAGTGGATCCATATAAGGGAGCAGGATCTCATCCGAATCGGCAAAGAATGCTTCCAGGCAGTTTTCCGCAGCCACGCCATCTCCTTGGCTGGCCAGCCGGAAGGCTTTCTTCAGAGGCCGTGGCACCGGCCTGGGAACATAAGCATGATGATACCCGACCCCATCCGGGAACCCATCGATGAAAGAAGATTTCTGGGATTCCTTGGGAGGTCGCAAGGTAAAATCAGAAGACAGGCTTCCCTTTTCCTCCAGCTCGTGATGGATTTTCTGATACAGGGACTGCTCCCCGGAAGAGGCAATGCCCATGGCCCGCCGTCCCAAAGGGCCCCGGTAAAAAGAAAGGAGCGGTCCATCTGCTTTGGCCTCAGTCCTTTTCAGGATAAATGCCTCCTTCCAAATCCCTGTATACCGCCCGGCAAGCTGGTTATGGACCGCCTTCAGCAGTTCCCCTTCGGTAAAAGCCATTTTGTTTTCTGCCTGGATCCGGGCCTTTATGATAAAACGGGAATAGGCGCTTCCCGGGATTTCTTCTTTCTTGATCAGCTTTTCATTCTCTCGCAGATGTGGCTCCTCTTTTTCACAAAACAACAAGTCCAGATAGCATACAGGGTACGCTACAGCCGTGAAATCCGGATGCCAATTTCCTGCATTCCCGGGGCTAAAGGCGTTGACAGCTTCTACAAAAGTATGGGTATCTTGGTAGGGCTGGGAAGGAAAATTCCAGTGCAGCTGCCCTTTGCCCATAAGAGGGCCTGAACCAAAGACATTGACGAACAGCCATCCACTAAAATTAGGAACCCTATGGGCTGTAAAATACTCCTCAAAGATTTTTTCCAACTGAGACTGGGGAGCCGGATAATTCCGCATGATCATATTTTCTCCATCTTTCAGCCTGAATCCGAATTCGATTCCATAAAGCATACCATCAGCAGGATCAAATTCATAAGATGCCTGCAAAAAAGCAGTTTCTCCAATCATACGGGAAGGCTGCAGAACCAGGAATTTGATTTCCTGCCTTTCCAGCCGTTCCAGCTGTTCCCTCAGCCGTTTTTCCGTTACCTTGCCATAGGTTTCCAGATCCGTTATCAGTTCCCAGCCAAGTGCCTTCTTTTTCACTGCCATGGTATCTCCTCCCCTTTTTCTACAGTATGCCATATCATCTGTGGCATTTTCTGGACTGGGAAATACAACAGGAATGTTGAGTGGTTTGATTCTCCCTAAAGACGCAAAAAAGAAGGACCGTGATGATCCACAGTCCTTCTTTTTTGTTTCTGGATTATTTCGGATAGTTGCTGCTGGAATTTTCCTTCAGCAGTACGTCGTGGGCCCCGCCTTCTACCAGGCTGGTAGCGGATACCAAGGTCAGTTTGGCCTTTTTCTGCAGTTCGGGGATGGTGAGGGCCCCGCAGTTGCACATGGTAGACCGCATCTTAGAGATGGTCAGGTTCACATTGTCCTTCAGGCCGCCGGCGTAGGGTACGTAGGAATCCACCCCTTCTTCGAAGGAGAGTTTCTTGTCGCCGCCCAGGTCATACCGCTGCCAGTTCCGGGCACGGGCAGAACCTTCGCCCCAATATTCCTTCATGTAGGTGCCGTTGATGTTCACTTTGTTGGTGGGGGATTCATCGAACCGGGCAAAATACCGGCCCAGCATCAGGAAATCAGCCCCCATGGCCAGCGCCAGGGTCATATGGTAATCATACACGATGCCGCCGTCGGAGCAGATGGGCACGTAGATGCCGGTTTCCTTGAAGTATTCGTCCCGGGCCTTGGCCACTTCGATTACAGCCGTAGCCTGGCCCCGGCCGATACCCTTCTGTTCCCGGGTGATGCAGATGGAGCCGCCGCCGATCCCGATCTTTACGAAGTCGGCACCACATTCTGCCAGGAAACGGAAGCCTTCGGCGTCAACCACGTTGCCGGCTCCTACCTTGACGGAATCACCGTATTTGTCCCGGATCCATTTCAGGGTCCGTTTCTGCCATTCGCTGTAGCCTTCGGAAGAGTCGATGCACAGTACATCTGCACCGGCATCCACCAGGGCCGGTACCCGCTGTTCGTAGTCACGGGTATTGATGCCGGCGCCTACTACATGGCGCTTCTGGTTATCCAGCAGTTCCAGGGGATACTGTTTGTGAGTGGAATAATCCTTCCGGAACACCATGTACATCAAATTGCCTTCCTTGTCGATGATGGGCAGGGTATTCAGTTTGTGTTCCCAAATGATATCGTTGGCTTGTTTCAGGGTGATGTCGCTGCTGCCGACCACCATTTCAGAAACCGGGGTCATGAAATTCCGTACCTGGTCTTCCATGTCCATCCGGCTGATCCGATAGTCACGGCTGGTGACGATCCCTTCCAAATGGCCGTTTTTGGTGCCGTCGCTGGTCACGGCCATGGTGCTGTGGCCGGTCTTTTCCTTCAGGGCCAGCACATCAGCCAGGGTGCTGTCAGGGCGCAGGTTGGAATCGCTGACCACGAAACCAGCCTTGAAGCTCTTGACACGAGCTACCATGGCAGCTTCGCTTTCAATGGTCTGGGACCCGTAGATGAAGGAGATGCCCCCTTCCCGGGACAGGGCAATGGCCATATTGTCATCAGATACAGACTGCATGATGGCAGAAACCAGGGGAATATTCAAGCTCATCGCCGGTTCTTCACCTTTTTTGAATTTCACCAGCGGAGTCTTCAGACTCACGTTTGCCGGAATGCATTCACTGGATGAATATCCAGGAACTAAAAGATACTCACTGAAAGTATGGGCAGGTTCATCATAGATAAAAGCCATTGTATATCCCCCTTTAAAATATTTTTTCCATTTTAGCACCAGTCTGTCACAAATGCAACAGGTTTTTCTGGTTTTTTCCAAAAAACAACAGATCCACTGCAGAAACAGACCGCAGCGGCTGGTATCGGGCTGCGGTCTGGTGTCTGTACACTATTTCGTTTTCAGCCGACGCAGGGCTCTCCAAGCAATATCCTGCCGGAAATGGGCTCCTTCAAAATGGATTTTATCCACCGCGTCATAGGCTTTCTGCTGGGCAGAGGGAATATCGTCCGCCACAGCGGTGACTCCCAGCACACGGCCGCCGTTGGTGAGGATCTTCCCATCCTCTTCCCGGGTACCGGCATGGAACACCACCACGTCTTCCATGGCGCCGGCTGCTTTCAAGCCGGTGATGGGAAGACCTTTCTTGTAAGATCCCGGATAGCCGCCGCTGGCCATGACCACGCAGACGGCCGCCTTATCGCTCCATTCCACCATTTCAGGCCGCAGGGTGCCCTTGGCGCAGGCCGTCATGATCTCGGCCAGGTCGCTCTTCAAGAGGGGCAGTACCACCTGGGTTTCCGGATCCCCGAACCGGGCGTTGAACTCCACCACTTTCACACTGTCCCCTTTGATCATGAGGCCGGCATACAGGCAGCCGGAATAAGGCCGTCCTTCCTTGGCCAGGGCATCCACGATGGGGCGCAGCACTTCTTTCACGGTCTTTTCTTTCAGGGAAGCGGTCATCACAGGCGCTGGGCAGTAAGCGCCCATTCCCCCCGTATTGGGGCCCTGGTCCCCATCGTTCACCCGCTTGTGGTCCTGGGCGGCCAACATGGGGACGATGGTCTTTCCATCGGTGAAGGCCAGGAGGGAAGCTTCCTCCCCTTCCATGAACTCCTCGATGACCACCCGGTTGCCGGCGCTGCCGAACTTGTGATGCCCCATCATATCGTCCAGGGCATCCAGGGCTTCATCCTTGGTCATGGCCACCACGACCCCTTTGCCGGCAGCCAGTCCGTCTGCCTTGATTACGATGGGAGCGCCCTTTTCCTCTACAAAGGCACGGGCGTCAGCCAAATTGTCGCACACTTTGAAGAAGGCCGTGGGTACTCCGTATTTCTCCATCAGCTCCTTGGAGAAGATCTTGGAGCCTTCGATTTCCGCCGCTTTGGCACTGGGTCCGAAAATGGTCAGTTCCCGGGCTTTGAACACGTCCACGATGCCGGCCACCAGCGGAGCTTCCGGCCCCACCACCATCAGGTCGATGGCATGCTTTTCCGCCCAGTCCGCCAGGCCGTCCAGGTCCGCGATATCAAGGTCCACACATTCCGCCAGGCCCTTCATCCCCGGGTTCCCCGGTGCTGCATAGATTTTCGTCACACTCTTGCTTTGGGCCAGCTTCCAGACCAGGGTATGCTCCCGGCCGCCGCCCCCGATTACCAGTACCTGCATGCTATGGCCTCCCTTATTCTGCGCTTTCCAGCTGTTTCTTCAGATAGGCTGCGATGGCCGTGTCGTATTCCGCCGTATGGGCAAAGGCTTCCTGGGCCAGCAGTTTCCGGGTATGGAGATCGATGTCGCCTTTTTCTTTCAGCATGTGGATCAAGTCTTCATACCGGTCCGGATTGGTGATGATCACCACATCATGGAAGTTCTTGGCGGAAGCCCGGACCATGGCCGGACCGCCGATGTCGATGTTCTCGATGGCTTCGGCTTCCGTCACATCCGGTTTGGCAATGGTTTCCTGGAACGGGTACAAGTTCACCACCACCAAGTCGATGGGCTGGATCCCGTTTTTCTTCATGTCTTCCATGTGTTTGGGGTTGCTGCGCACCGCCAGGATGCCCCCGTGGATCTTGGGATTCAGGGTCTTCACCCGGCCGTCCATCATTTCCGGAGTCCCGGTCACGTCACTCACATAAGTCACCGGCACGCCGGCTTCCTTCAGTACTTTCATGGTGCCGCCGGTGGAAATAATCTCTACTCCATTGTTGCTGAGGAAATAGCCCAGCTTCACAATGCCCGATTTATTGGAAACACTCAGTAATGCTCTGCGAATTTTTAACATGGATCATTCTCCTTATTTCCGGATTTTCACTTTCCGGCCGTTTACGGTCAGCCGGTCTTCCGCCCACAGCTTCACCACTTCCGGCAGGATGGTATGTTCCTGGACCAGGATCCGGGCGGCCAGGGTATCATGGGTATCTTCATCCAGCACCGGCACAGCAGCCTGCATGATGATGGGGCCGGTGTCCATCCCCGCATCCACAAAGTGGACGGTGCAGCCGGCAATCTTCACCCCGTAGTTCAAGGCCTGTCCCTGGGCGTCCAGCCCAGTAAAGGCAGGCAGCAAGGCCGGATGGATGTTGATGATCTTATGGTACCAGGAATTCACGAAATCTCCGCTGAGGATCCGCATGAACCCAGCCAGCACCACCAGTTCCACCTCCGCTTCCCGGAGTGTCTTGTCGATGGCTGCTTCAAAGGAAGCTTTGTCCACAAAGTCCTGGCGGGCAATGGCGTAATGGGGGATCCCCATCTTCTCCGCCCGCTGGAGGGCATAGGCTTCCGGACTGTCGCTGATCACCACGGCGATCTCGATGGGGAGATTTTCCTTCTGGATCTTGTCGGCCACGGCCTGGAAATTGCTTCCCCGGCCGCTGACCAGTACACCGATTTTCCGTTTAGTCACCGAAGACCCCGCCTTTCATGACGGTCTTCTTCGTCCCAGGCACCACATGGCCCAGTTCGTAGAAAGTTTCCCCGTTTTCTTTCAGATGGGCCCGGACAGCATCGGCTTCGGCGGGATCCACCACCAGCACCATGCCCACACCCATGTTGAAGGTCCGGTACATCTCTTTCACCGGCACATTGCCCCATTCCTGGAGTTTCTGGAATACGGCAGGCACTTCCCAGGCATCTGCATGGACTTCTGCATCACAGTCTTTCGGCAGGATCCGGGGAATGTTGTCGTAGAAACCACCCCCGGTGATGTGTACCATCCCGTGGAGGTCGAATTTTTTGATCATGGGCAGGATGGTCTTGGGATACAGCCGGGTGGGTGTCAGCAGTTCTTCTCCCAAGGTCTTGCCGAATTCCGGGATATACGTGTCCACCGTGAAGCCCTGGGCTTCAAAGCAGATCTTCCGGACCAGGGAGAACCCGTTGGAATGGACCCCAGTGGAAGGCAGACCCAGGAGCACGTCCCCCGCTTTCACCTTGTCTCCGGTAATCATTTTGCTCCGTTCCACCACACCGACGCTGAAACCGGCGATATCGTAATCATCCTTGGCATAGAAGCCGGCCATTTCAGCGGTTTCCCCGCCGATCAGGGCACAGCCGCTTTCTTTGCAGGCATTGGCCACCCCTTTGACGATGTCGGCGATCTTTTGGGAATCCACTTTGGCAGTAGCGATATAATCCAGGAAGAACAAAGGTTCTGCCCCCTGGACCAGGATATCATTGACACACATGGCCACGGCGTCCTGGCCGATGGTATCGTGCCGGTCCATCAGGAAGGCGATTTTCAGCTTGGTGCCCACACCATCGGTGCCGGATACCAGCACCGGATCCTGGTATTTATTCCCCAGGGCAAAGAGACCGCCGAAGCCCCCCAGATCCCCAATGACTTCCGGACGGTAGGTGGCCCGGACGCTGTCCTTCATCAGTTCCACGGCTTTATTTCCTGCGTCGATGTCCACCCCTGCATCTGCGTATGTAATGACCTTTTTCTCGCTCACGCTGTTTCCTCCTTAGCAACCCAGTTCAAACTGTAATTTGGATCCTTTTTTCATCTCTTTATCTGCTCCATCCGGATAATGGGAATTGAAGCAGGCATAGCACATATCATCCGGGTTCAGCACGGACAGGCTGGCCCGCAGGCCTTCCATGGTAATGTAATGGAGACTGTCCGCCTTGATGTACTGGCGGATCTCTTCTTCCGTCTTGCTGGCGGCAATCAGTTCCTTCCGTTCAGAAGTATCAATGCCATAATAGCAGGAATCCATCACCGGAGGAGAGCTGATGCAAACATGGACGGCCGTAGCCCCGGCATCCCGAAGGAGCTGGACGATCTTGCCGCTGGTGGTACCCCGGACGATGGAGTCATCCACCATTACCACGGATTTCCCTTCCACCAGGCTCCGGTTGGCGTTCAGTTTCAGCCGCACCGCATTGAGGCGCTGCTTCTGGGTAGGCTGGATGAAAGTCCGGCCGATGTATTTGTTCTTGGTAAGGCCTTCCACAAAGGGGATTCCTGCTTCCAAGCCATAGCCGATGGCAGCGGGTGTACCGGAATCCGGGACGGATATCACCACATCCGCCTTGATTCCCTTGGTTTCCCTAGCCAGGATCCGTCCCATGTTCAACCGGGCCTGGTACACACTTTCCCCGTCGATGATGCTGTCCGGACGGGCAAAATACACGTATTCGAAAATACAGTGGGCACAGTGAGCCGGCACATGAGTGCTGTACATGATGCTCTTGGGTTCTGTTTCCTCGTTGTCGATGACGATCATTTCCCCGGGCTTCACGTCACGCACATAGTGGGCCCCCACCAGGTCCAGGGCGCAGGTTTCACTGGTCACCACCCAGCCATGATCCAGCCGGCCCAGGCAGAGAGGCCGGAAACCGTAGGGATCCCGGAAGGCGATCAGCTGGTCATCATTCATGATCAGGATGGCAAAGGCACCCCGGATGGTATCGGCGGCTTCCGCCACCCGTTCCGGCAGTGTCTTTTTCCGGCTCCGGGCAATCAAGCTCAGCACCACTTCACTGTCGATGGTGGTCTGGAACACCACTCCGTCATTGGCCAGGTCCCTCCGGAGCTGGGCCGCGTTGGTCAGGTTTCCGTTGTGGCTCATGGCCAAGTTGCCCCCGTCGTAGAACACCTTCAGAGGCTGGACATTGTAGGGCATGCTGGCCCCTGTGGTGGAATAGCGCACATGGCCCGTAGCAATATATCCGTCCAGGCCCTTCAGGCCGTCCTTGAACACGTCGTTCACCAGACCCATGCCCTTCTTGATGTGCATGTTCCGGCCGTCGGTCACTGCAATGCCGGCGCTTTCCTGGCCTCTGTGCTGCAGAGCGAACAGCCCCCAGTAGGTATTCAGTGCTACATCGTCTTTCTTGGAATAAATGCCGAAGACACCGCATTCTTCATGGAGCTTGTCTTCTGCGAAATACTTTTCCCCCATAATTCCTCCCGTTTTTTATGCTTTGGCAGCAGCGGCTCTGGCCTGGGCCAGTTTTTCCCCTTTGGCTTTCACTTCTTCCTGCATCTTCACCCTGGCATCCGCCAGTTTCTTCACCAATTCCGGATGGGCTCCGGCCAGGATCTCCACTGCAAAGATGGCAGCGTTCTTGGCTCCATTGATAGCCATGGTGGCCACAGGGATCCCAGAAGGCATCTGGACGAAGCTCAGGAGAGAATCCATCCCGTTGAGGGGCGTAGCATTGATGGGGATCCCGATCACCGGCAGGGTGGTATAAGACGCAATCACGCCGCCCAGATGGGCTGCCGCCCCGGCAGCAGCGATGATAGCTTCCACACCCCGATCACGGGCGCCAGCGGCAAATTCCTTGACCAGTTCCGGAGTCCGGTGGGCACTGGCTACCACCACTTCCACCTCTACCCCGAACTCCTTCAGGGTCTTTTCCGCAGGTTCCAGCACCGGCCAGTCCGAATTGCTTCCCATGATAATTGCTACTTTCATTCGTGAGCACCTCCAATGAAAAAAGGCCCTTGATACCGCCCGCACAGCCAGTGTTCAAGTTTCTCAGAGCCAAACCACCACAATCATTTTTCTTCTCTTATTCTATCAATGGACTGTTTCTCTGTCAATGATTTATCGAACTTTTATAACATAAGTTACACTATCGTTCGAAACGGAGAAGGCTGATGCAGGGGCAACAGCCCCTTTTAGGGGTCCCGAGTCGTGAGTCTCGAGACCCGCGACCGATTCGCTATGCGGCTCTATAGCCAGGGGTTGTTGCACTTGGTGTAAAATAGTTCTCGGTGAAATGAATAATCCCTTATAAACTTG
>UMHH01045232.1_pt1 | contig 61806 bp, 56 predicted proteins | sample 1965491 | NCBI WGS metagenome assembly UMHH01 (sample SAMEA4836094, study PRJEB28245) | human gut metagenome | biome: gut microbiome; material: fecal sample | place: Denmark | collected 2008
GGAGCAAATGCAGCATATCATCAAACGACTCCGGGAAGAAAAACCAAAGGACTACCATCTCCTTCTGAATTGGCTGGAGCAGGGCACGCAGTATAATGGATTTTATCTTTTGGGACTTTAAAACCGATTCCTATTGAATGAGGAGGACAAAAAATGAAACAAGCTATTCTATCGTTTCTGCTCGTTTTGGTGTGCGGATATTTGGGATGTTTTTTAAACCTGGCAGGCTGTATCGTTACAACAGTGGCGGCAGCAACCGTCTGCATCGTATACAGCATAAAAAAATCATCATAAAATCCCAAAAGGTCCTCCGTGTGTTTTCACACGGAGGACCAACTGTTTTAGAAGCACCGCTAAAATGCCAAGACCCTTTTCTTCCATGGCAGCCAATATTTGAGCAGCCACAGCCGATGCAGGCGGCAAAAAGGTCTATCTTTATTCACAATTTCATGCTATACTGTTTTTGTCATAAATCGTCAGACCCAAGATTTTATCAAAGGAGTTCTTTTATTCATGTCTAAACAAACCAATTCCAAAACCATCAAGACCTCCATCGGAGGGCAGGCGGTCATCGAAGGGGTGATGATGCGCGGTCCGAAGCTGACCGCTCTTTCGGTCCGTATGCCCGACCAGAGCATCTCCACCGAGACTTGGGACACTCCCAACTCCAACAAATGGTATAAAAAGACACCATTTATCCGAGGTGTATTCAATTTTGTCGAATCGCTGACCGATGGCTACAAAAGTCTGATGAAGGCTGCCGAAAAAGCCGGACTGGACGACGAAGAGGAAGAGCCGTCCAAATTTGAGCAGAAACTGCGTCAACTGCTCGGAGATAAATTTATGCCCTTCCTGCAGGGCTGCATCCTGCTGTTCTCGCTGGCGATGGCGCTGTTCTTCTTTGCCTTTCTGCCCACCACGCTGGTCGGCTTTTTCAAGGATTACATCAGCCACCCGCTGGCGCTGTCCGCTCTGGAAGGATTGACCAAAATTGCCATCCTCATCCTCTACCTTGCGCTGATTTCCAACATGAGCGACATCAAACGGGTATTCATGTACCACGGAGCCGAGCACAAAACCATCTTCTGCTATGAACATGGCGAGGAGCTGACGGTGGAAAATGTGCGCAAATACACCCGCTTCCACCCGCGCTGCGGCACCAGCTTTCTGGTCATCGTCCTTCTGCTTTCTATTTTGGTGTCCTCGATGGTTTCCTGGGACAACCTGTGGATGCGCGTGGGACTCAAAGTCCTGTGCCTGCCCATCATCATGTCCCTGTCCTACGAGTGCATCAAGTTTGCCGGACGTCACGACAACCTGTTCACCCGCATCCTGTCTGCGCCCGGTCTTTGGACCCAGCGCCTGACCACCCGCGAGCCGGATGACAGCATGATCGAGGTGGCAATCGCTTCGATGAAGAAGGTCATCCCGGAAAATCCAGACGAAGCTCTGTTTTAAATGATAGAAGCAAATCCGCTGCGGACAGCAGCAAGGAGGAAGCCATGATGTCCAGTTACCGTGATTTATTTTCGCAGGCGTGCAAGCAGGGTCTGCCGCCGCACGAGGTCCAGCTGCTGCTGGAGCATCTGACCGCCCTTTCCCGCACCGCTTTGCTGTTGAGGATGGACGACCCGGCTCCCGACCGGCTGCCGCAGCAGCTGAATGAGCTGGTGCAGCAGCGCCTGACAGGCTACCCGCTGCAATATCTGCTGGGGGAATGGGAATTTTTCGGTCTTCCCTTCTTTGTCGGGGAAGGGGTGCTGATTCCCCGCGCCGACACCGAGGTGCTGGTGGAAACGGCATTGGAGCTGTGCGACGGGATGTTTGCCCCCCAGGTGTGCGACCTGTGCAGCGGCAGTGGCTGCATCCCGATTGCTTTAAGCCGCCACCTGCCTGAGCAGGCAAGCCTGACTGCGGTGGAGCTGTCGGATGCAGCTTTGGGTTATTTACAGAAAAACGTGCAGCGCCACCATTGCAGCAATCTGACGGTGGTGCAGGCGGATGTGCTGACCTGGCAGCCGCAGCAGCTGTTTGACCTTATCACCTCCAACCCGCCCTATATCAGCGACCAGGAGATGCTCGAGCTTCAGCCGGAGGTCCGCTGGGAACCGGAGATGGCGCTGCGGGCGCAGGAAAACGGACTGTATTTTTACCGCGTCCTATCCAAGCGCTGCCAAAGCTACCTGCGTACAGGCGGCTGGCTGCTGTTTGAGATTGGATATACCCAGGGACAGGCGGTGTCCGACCTGCTGCTGGCAGAAGGCTACACCGACATCCGACTGATTCCCGACTACAACGGCAACGATCGGGTGGTCGCCGCCAGATGGCAGCCAGCCGAACGATAACATCCTATCATCACAGGAGGAACTTATGCAAACTGTACACTACCGCGCGGTTGTTTTTGATTTGGACGGAACCGCCGTCGATTCCCGCTATAACATCGATGCCCTTCAGCTGACCTGCCAGGAGATGCTGGGACGCAGCGCCACCGACGAGGAGCTGAAACTCACCTATGGAATGACCGCTGCCAACGCTATGCGTTACCTCGGCGTTGCCGACGACCAAATCGAACCGTTTGTCCGGCGCTGGGAGCAGAACATCATGGCACTGTGCCAGAACGCCTCCCTCTATGAAGGCATCTACCCGGTGATGTGCAAGCTGCACCAAGCCGGAATGCTGGTCGGCATCAACACCTCCCGCCGCAGCAACGAACTGGGCGACCTGCACGCCTATATCCGCGAACCTTTTTTAGACCTGTGCAGCCTGATTGTCACCTGCGACAAGGTGCAGCACCCAAAGCCTGCACCCGATTCGATGCTCTACTACTGCCAGCAGACCGGTCTTTCTCCCAAGGAGGTCCTGTTTGTGGGCGACAGCGAATTTGACGCCGGATGTGCCAAGGCTGCCGGCTGCGATTTTGCTTTAGCCACCTGGGGTTGCTTCTATCCTGAAAAAATTGAAGCCACCTACAAGCCAAGCGCACCGCTCGACCTGCTTTCTATCGTCGGTCTTGCCTAACTAAAAAATTTACCGAGCGCCGATTCCAAAAGGAATCGGCGCTCTTTTTCTTTGGCATCTTTTGGCTTTAAAAATTTTTCAGAGCCGATGCAATAAAACTGCTCGCCCAAAGGTTATTAGGGCAAAGAGGGGAAAAGCAAAGCCCCTAAAAAAATTTTTAGACCCGACGCAATAAAACCACTTGCCTAAAAGTTATTCGAGCAAAGGGACCTTCTTCTTATCAAAATCAATTTTGTTTTTTAAGTACTTTTAAAACACCCATTCAAAACGAACCCCTATGATTTTCAGAAAGGATGTAACAAGATGAAAAAGATGAATAAACGTTTCTCCGCACTCGCAATCGCTGCCCTGCTTCTGGTTGGTTCCATCTCCGTAGGAGCCGCTTCCGCCTATAAAGAGGTGACCGCCCGTCAAAACACCGGTATGCAGGTCAAATCCGGCGACATCGAGCTGACCCTGCGGGACGACAACGGCAACACCCTCTACCCGCTGACCTACAACAATGTAATCTACCTCCCTGCCGAACAGCTGGCAGACCTGATGGGCTATGACACCACCGTCACCACCAACAGCATCCGGCTGGAGCCAAAAGCCTCGACCGACGACATCGGAGCAGGCAAAGCCAAAGCGATTGCTTTAAACCACGCAGGCATCTCTGCTTCTCAGGTTGTATTTGTCAAGGTGGACAAGGAATATGATGACGGCAGACTGCACTATGATGTGGAATTTTACTCCGGCAACAAGGAGTACGACTATGAAATCGCAGCGAAGGACGGCTCCATCCTCTCGGTGGATATGGACATAGAAAACTACTCCATTCCTTCCGTCAGTACCTCCGATTCCTCTAAAAATTACATCGGCATCAAAAAGGCAAAGCAAACTGCCCTTTCCAAGGCAGGGCTTTCCTCCTCTTCGGTCCACTGGGAAAAAGCAGAGCTGGATTATGACGACGGCAGAGCAGAATATGAACTGGAATTTCACAGCGGTCACCGGGAATATGAATGTACCGTTGACGCGGTCAGTGGCAAGGTCCTGAGCTTTGAAAGAGATTAACCTTGCATTTATCACCTTCTCCTGTTATACTGAATCTGGAAAATCCACCTGAGCGCTCTGGTTTCCTTTGCATGGGATTTTCCGTTTGTATACTCCTATTGAGCGGTTCAGGCAGTCAGCTGCCTGAACCCTTTTTTATCTCTACACCGGAGGGGGAAAGAGCTTCCATGTTGATGACCATGATGATGGTGGAAAACCAATTAAAGCCACTTCGTCCCGCAGCGGACCCGCAGCAGCTGGAATCCCTTCTGCACGAAATCGCACAGGGCAGCCAGGAGGCGTTTGAACAGCTGTACCACGCTACCGACAGCGCCATCTACGGTTTTGCCCTGTCGCTGACCCGCAACCACCACGAGGCGCAGGACGTGATGATGGACACCTATCTGAAGATTCGCTGCGCTGCCCACCTGTATCTGCCGATGGGCAAGCCGATGGCATGGATTTTGACCATCACCAAAAATATTGCCCGCACCCGCCTGCGTGCCGCCTCCCGACAGATTCCCTTTGAGGAGGTCGAGCAGTCCTCCCTCCCCTTTGACCACGACACCGAGGAGGCGATCGCTTTGGAACAGGCGATGCGGGTGCTCAACGAGCAGGAACGGCAGATTTTGATTTTGCACGCGGTGACCGGTCTCAAGCACCGTGAGATTGCAGAAATGATGAGCATGCCGTTGGCGACGGTGCTTTCCAAATATGCCCGCTCGCTTAAAAAATTAAAAGCACAGCTGGAACAGCAGCCATCCGATGGTAGGGAGGTGTAGGAGGATGAAGGACAACCAAAACAAACGCAGAAAACTGACCGACGAACAGGTCGAGCAGATGCTGGCAAGGGCGGTGCAGAAGAATGTACCTGACATCCTCCAGCAAGCCGCTTCCACACCGGTCACTCCGCTTGCCATGGTGGATGAGATTCTGCCCGTCCAATACCCGCGCAGATGTCCGCACTGGCAGCGACTGGCAGCCGCCTGCCTGATGCTCCTGCTGACCGGTGCAGGCATCTTCAGCTGGCTGTGGTTTCCCACCCGGGCGGTCGTTTCCATCGAAGTCAATCCTTCGGTGGCGCTGTCGCTCAACCGCTTCTCCTATGTCATCAACACCCGTGCCAACAACGATGACGGCGCCGAGCTGCTCGATGACCTTTCGCTAAACAATCTCAAGCTGGACACCGCCCTCGATGCCCTCATCGGCGCAATGGACCGCCAGGGCTATCTGACGCCGTCGGCGCAGGTCAACATCTTTGTTGACGGCAAGGACGATGACTACAACCGCAATCTCTACCAGCAGGTCACCGACAGCTTCTCCCACCTTCTTCCATCGCAAGCACCGCAGGAGGAAACAAAGGAGCAGGAGGACACCCCGCAGCTGCTCTCGGAGGAGCAGGTCAAGCAGATTTGCCTGTCCCACGCCGGTGTGCAGGCTGCACAGGCTTCCTTCCAGTCCATCTCCTTGCAGCAGGGGGAGCAGCCGGTCTACCAGCTTTTGTTTACCGCTGCGGGCAGTTCCTACTCCTACCGCATCGACCCGTACAGCGGGCAGGTCCTCTCCTATGAGCGCACCGAGGAAACAGCCGCTCAGCCAAACACACCTGCCGCTTCTGCTCCTACCCAACCGCAGGCAGAGCCGAAATCGGTTTCGCTGGAGCAAGCAAAGCAACTTGCCCTGCAAAAAGCCGGACTGAGCGGACAGACGGTCACCTGGGAAAAGGCGGAGCTGGATGAAGAGGACGGCATTTCCTATTACGAGCTGGAGTTTACCTTCTCTCAAAGCGAGTATGAATGTGAAGTCGATGCCGGCAGCGGCAGCATCCTTAAATTTGAACAGGATTAAAGGTCTTTCGTTAAAAAAATCAGGCAGAGGAAAACATTTTCCTCTGCCTGATTTTTTATCGGTGGGATGCCGCATCCGCTTCTGATGTGGATTCCTCCTGCTCCTTTTCATAATACTGCGCCTGTGCCTGCCACAGACGGTTATATTTTCCGTCGACATCAGCAATCAGACTGTCGTGGTTGCCCTGCTGGACGATTTTGCCGCCGTCAAACACCAGAATCTCATCGCAGAATCGGCAGGAAGAAAGCCGGTGGCTGATGTAGATGGTGGTCTTATCCTGTGCAATCTCGTTAAAGCGCGCATAGATTTCCGCCTCGGCAATCGGGTCGAGCGCTGCTGTCGGTTCGTCTAGGATGATGAATGGAGAATCCTTGTACAAAGCGCGGGCAATCGCGACCTTCTGCGCCTCGCCGCCGGAAAGCTCGACTCCTGTTTCCGAAAAATCCCGATACAGTACCGTATCCAATCCGTTGGGCATCCGGTCCAGCCGCTCACCAAAGCCGACCTTTCGCAGGACGGTTTCCACCTTTTCGCGGTCGTACCGGCAGCTGCCCGCTACGTTGTCACCCAACGGCTGTGAAATCAACTGAAAATCCTGAAAGACGACCGAGAAGATGTGCATATAGTCGTCGTACCGATACTTTCTGATGTCGATACCGTTGAGCAAAATCTGTCCTTCCTGTGGGTCATACAGTCGGCAGAGCAGCTTGATGAAGGTCGTTTTGCCGGAGCCGTTCTCTCCGACCACTGCCATGCGCTCTCCAACCCGAAAGCGCAGATTGACGTTATGCAGCGCCCACTGCTCCGAGCCGGGGTAGCGGAAAGAAACATTGCGAAACTCCACCTCATATTTGCGGTCGGAGCGTTTTTCGGTGGTCAGGGAACCCTGGTACATCGAATTGGGAATATCCAGCAGCTGATAGACCGGCTTTAAAAAGGCGGCGTTGCTCTTGACGGTCCCCCAGGTGCGGAACAGGTCGCCGATGTTTTTGGAAAGAGCGGTGACAGCGCCCACATACTGGGTGATGGAGCCGACGCCAAAGGCTCCTCCCATCGCCTTTAAGCAGGTGAACAGGTAGATGAAGCCGGTCAAAAACGCCGAGATGCCCGCACTGAGCCCTTCGGTCAGACCCATCTTTCCCCTGGACAGCTTTGCTATCTCTCCTTTGGTGGTAAACATACCGGTTTCTTTCCAGTAATGCTCTGCCATCTTCTGCTGCTCATACATCCTGATGTCGATGGCGCGGGAGCGGTCTGACCCCAAACCACTCCAGAAGTTGAAGATGCGGTTGCCATACTTGGAAATCTCCGCAAGTTCGCTCCACATCCCGACCACCTTTTCGCCCAGCTTGCCGGACAGAAAGCTGATGGCGCCGATGACAGCAACCAGCAGCAGAACAAACAGTGGGTTATTGAGCCACCGATACCCTGCCGACTGCTCGGGCACCGGCAGCATAAACAGGCTGACGCTTAAAAAGACGGCGCTGAGGATACCCAGCAGCGCGGTGGAAACCTCCTCCACCAGCGATGCCAGTTTTCCGATTCCCCAGCTTCCCCAGCGCTGGTTCTGCAAAACCTGCGAGCGCAGGTCATAGGTGCTCTGCTTGTCGATGTCGGCAAAGTCCATCGAGAAAAACTTTTTGGCAAACAGCTGCTCCTGTTTGATGGCAAAGACCTCTTCCTCCACCTTCTTCCAGCGAAGCAGGCAGGCGCGCAGCAGCATCAGTGCGCAGCCGGCTCCCACCGTCCAGGCAACCCATCCCCACAGAACCGATGGACGGCGCAGACCGGCAAGCTCGTCAATCAGCCGTGCCGACAGATAGATGGTCACATAAGGGGAAACTGCCTCCACCAGCGAATACAGCAGGATGGAAGGAAACAGTTTCGGACAGAGCCGATGGATGTCTGCAAAGGCTTTGCGGTGGATTTTGATTGCTTCTTTGTTGCTCATTAGAATACCTTCCCTTCCTTGTAGTAGCGGCTTTGTATCTCAAAGAGCTTGGCGTAGCCGCCGCCCTGCTGCAAAAGCTGCTCGTGGGTACCCTCCTCACAGATGCCACCGTTCTCCAAAAAGATGATGCGGTCGCAAAAGCGGGTCGAAGCCAGTCGGTGCGAAATGAACAGCGAGGTCTTTCCCTTGCTCATCTCGTCATATTTTAAGTAGATGTCGTTTTCTGCAATCGGGTCGAGCGCTGCGGTCGGTTCGTCCAGCAGCAGGATGCCGCCGTCCTTGTACAAAGCGCGCGCCAGCATCAAACGCTGGGTCTGTCCGCCTGAAAACAGCACGCCGTCCTCATAGACCTCCCTGCCCACCTTGGTTTCGATTCCCTGCGGCAGCTGGGAAATCTTTTCGGTCAGCCCTGCCTGCTCGATGCAGCGGTTGATTTTTTCCACATCATAGCCCTGTGCCTGCTGGGAAATATTCTGCGCCACCGATGCGCTGAGCACCGAAAAATCCTGAAAGACTGCCGAAAACAGTCGGTAGTACTCCCTGCGGTCCAGCTGACGGATGTCCTGCCCATTGAGCAGCACCCTGCCCTCGGTCGGGTCCAGTAAGCCGCACAGCAGCTTGACTAAGGTGGTCTTGCCTGCTCCGTTGAGTCCCACGATTGCCAGCTTTTCGCCTGCATGGACGGTCAGGTTCATTCGGTCGATGGTATTTTTTGTTGCCTTGGGATAACAAAAGGACACATTCTCCAGCCGCAGCTCATAGCTGTGCGCCTTTGGAAGCTGCTTGCCGCCTGCAAAGCAGAACGGCTCCTCAATCTCCAGATATTCGCGGATGCTGGTCAAATCCAGCGCCTCCCGGCGCAGGGTCATGCTGTCGTTTAAAATGCCGGTAATCCAGTTGGCAAAGCCGCCGATTGCCGAAAAGTAAAGCAGAAATTCGGAGGCACTTAATCCCTGGTCCAGCGCCATATTCAAAAGATACCAGTAAGCCAGCCCGTTTCTGGCAACGCTGAGTGCAACGTCCACTAGGTTGCCCAGCAGCTGCACCCGCTCCCGACGCAGGATAAAGCCTTCATACAGCCGCATGGTGCTGTCGTAGATTTCCTCGAGCCAGCCGCCCAGCCCAAAGATGCGGATGTCCTTTGCCAGGTTGATTGACTCGGATTTTTTCTGGATGTAGCTGAGCTTGGCGGTATACTCCCGCTCCTCCTCGCGGTGCGCAAAGTTCCAGCTGCTGGTGCGGCGGGCAACCAGATAGCTGACCAGAGTGGTCACCATCACCACTGCCATCATCACCGGCTCTACCCGGACCAGCAGCAGCAGATAGATAGCAAAGCCTGCTATATCCCCCAGCAGCAAGGTCATCGTTTCCCAGATGTGCTCGCTGGGTTCTGCGTTGCCTGACATTGCATGGGAAGCACCCTTATACATTTTGATTCGCTCCGGGTCCAGGGTGTTCGAGTAGGAGGTGGTGTTGTTTTTGTATTCCACCTGATTGATCAAACCGGTTCTGACCTCCACCCGTCCATACAGGGTGTTGAGCGCCAGGTAGCTTTTCAGTCCCTTTGCCAGAAACAGCAGCACGGTAAACAGCAGGATGGTCCCAATCAACTCAGCAACCGGCGCTGCCTGCTCCACCTTCGACAGAATCTGCGGTGCCACAAACAGCTCGGTCAGATTGACCGCTACCGCCGCTGCCGCACACAGCACGCACAGGGTCAGCACACTTTTGCAGGTTCGCCAGGCGTTGCCAATCATCCATGCGATATTTTTGGTCATGGTATACTTTGATTTTGTTTTCATCATCCTTCACCTCTTCATGCCTACAGCATAGCACAAAAAAAGGTCCCCGTGTTATTTCGGGGACGAATTGTCTGATTTTGGGGACGAATTGCAGCTGCCTTCCGGCTGCTGCGGCAGCAAAATCTCGGTGGTAAAGGCGCCATCCTCCGAATTGCGGTCCACATATCCATCCAGACGGCGGATGATCCGGTCCATCTGCATCAAACCCAGACCGTGACCCTTGCCCTTGCTGGTAACAAAGCGTCCGGCTGTCTTTTTCAGTTTTTTGCCCGCAGTAAAATTGGTGAAGGAGATATACAGCTGCTCCCCCTTCATCTCCATATAGACGCGGATCAGCCGTTCCGGTTCCGGCAGCTGTAGGCTGGCTTCGATGGCATTGTCAAACAGGTTGCCCAAAATGCAGCACAAATCCAGTTCCGGCAGCCGCAGCTTGACCGGGATGTGCGCATCGGCAACCACCTGCACCTGCTTGGAGCGTGCCAGCGAGATTTTGGAATTGAGGATGGCATCGGTCATCGGGTTGCCGGTTTTAATCACCATATCCAAGGTGATCAAATCGTCGTCCAGCTCATCCAGATACCGCCTGAGCGCCTCCAAATCTCCCTTTGCCGCATACGCCTTCATCGTCTGGATATGGTTGCGGTAGTCGTGCCGCCACCCGCGCATCTGCCGGTACATATTTTCCACCTCTGCATAGTGGGTCTGGACCAACTCGCTTTGATATTCGTCAATCTGGCGGTTTAGCCGCTTCCAGCCAAATTCCATCCTGCTTCCCCCTCCTATTTCATGTGGATGATGGCGCGGTTGAGCTTGTCATAGGCGCCGCGCGGCAGCGGGATGCTTCTGCCGTCGGTCAGATAGATGTCGCTTCGGGTCACCCGGCTGATGTCGTTCAAATTGACCACCGCCGAACGTCCCACCCGGAAAAAACGTTCGTCCAGCTGCTCCATCAGTTCGCTCAGGCTTTTTTTCACCGTGTAATCCTGTCTTGCGTGGACGGTGACATAGTTGCGCTGCACCTCCAAAGCGCTCACCTGGTACAGCGGCACACGCACCATCTCCTCGGCTGTTTCCAGCGTCAGTACCTTGGTGTTTTTGTGCAGCCGCTCCACTGCGCGGTCGAACACTGCAAACAGCTTTTCCTCCTTCACCGGCTTCATCAGGTAGTGCAGCGCTGCCACCTCATACCCTTCGGTGATGTAGTCGGAATAGCCGGTGATAAAGACAATCTGCATCAGCTCGTTGGTGCGGCGCACCTGCTTTGCCAGACTGACGCCGTCCATCTCTCCCATCTCAATATCCAACAGCAGCAGGTCAAAATCCGGCTGTGGACAGGAGAACAAAAACTGCTCTGCGCTGCAAAATTCGGTCATCTCCATCTGATTTCCCCGCTGCTGCGCCCAACGTGCGGTCAACTGCCTCACATACTCTCTGTCCTCCTGCCTGTCATCACAGATTGCAATTCTGTAGTCCATCTTTTTCCCTTCTTCCATCCCGTTTTACCCGTTTATTATAGCAAATTTGAGCAAAAAAACAAAGCGCTCTCCTAAATAGGAGAGCGCTTTGCATCGTTTTTTAATCAAGGTACAGCTCTATTCGGGTCTTCTGGGTGTCTTTGCTGACGGTGGTCGTCAACAGATAGTTGACCTGCTCGCCGTTTTCATAGCCACTGATAACATTGACCTGCTCCGGCTGAATCTCCACTCCGTTGACCTGAGGCAAAAATTCCCCTGCCTCCACCTGCTCCCGGGTGTACCAGATGCTGGTGACCATCGTAAAGCTGCCTGCGCCCGATGGATAGGAGTCAAACAGCTCGCCCTGGTGGGTGACCTGCTGTACCTGCTGTGGAGCGCTCAGGTCCTGCGCATCATAGACCGTCATGGTGACTGTTTGTGTCTCCTGCGGGCAAAGCACCGCAAAACAGCTTTCCGATGCCAGAACCGCTGCATTCTTTTCCAGCTGCAAAGCGGATGCCTGTTTGCCGCTTTTGTCACTGAGCACCGCTTCTCCGGTCGTTGGCTGATAGGTCAGGCTGCCGTTTTTCAGCGAAAGGGTCTGCGGTTGGCTGTCCAGCGCATTTTCCATCACGCTTTTGATGGAAAATGGTTGAGTTTCCTCTTCTGCCGCCTCTGCCGTTTCTGCGACCGGCTCCTCCGACTCGGTCAGGGATACCGATTCTTCCTGCGCATCCGCTGCCATCGAGATGGAGTTGAGTATCTGCTGCCGCAGCTGGTCCCTGGCAGATGCAGGCTGTTCCTGTGTCGTCTGCTGGGCAGAAGTCACTACCTGCGACTCTTCCTGTGGCTGCTCCTCCTGTAAAACAGCTTCTGCCTGCGGCTCTTGCTCCGGCGGCTGTGAAGCAGCCGCTACCTGTGGTTCTTCCTGTGGCTCCTCTGCCGGTTGCTCCGTCTGGGCAGAGGTTTTGGACGCGCCCATTTTAAGAGACGGCTGTCCGTTTGCCGATTCAGCCGATGCCGTGTCTTCTGCTGCCTCTTCTGCCACTTCTTCGACTGGCTGCTCGGCTGCACTTTCGGCAGTGACCATATCCTTCATCTGCTCCATCGGTCTTTGCCATTTCCAATAGGCTGCGGACAGCCCGACCACCAGTACCAGGGTACAGGCGATTGCCCAACGGCGACGATGGACTGTCAGATTTCGCTTTGGTTTTTCCTCTGTTTTGTGGCTGCCCGGAAAGTCAAGTACCTTTCCTTCGGGCTTTTGCGGAGCCGGTGGCTCCATCTGTGTGGGGTCTACTGTGATCTGGTGGTCCCCTTCTCCCGCACAGATTTTTTCCCACATTGCCTGTGCACTTAAACTGCCGGGAAGCTTTGGGCTGGGGAGCGATGAAAACTGCTGTTTAAAAAACTGCTCTTCCCCCTCCAGTTGCTGCTGTTCTTCCTGTGTCAATTCCTGGTCGGGATTCATCTTTTTCTCTGTCAACTCTGCTTCCCTCCTTCCAAATGTTTTCTCATCTTTTTAAATGCCCGAAACAGTTTGGAACTCACCGTTCCCTGCGGGCTGCCGACGATAGCGGCAATCTCCTTTGCTGTGTATCCTTCTATGACCGACAGGATCACAATTTGCTTTTCCTCTGCTGCCAGCTGTCCCAGCGCATGGAGCAGATCGGTGCGCTCCAGCACCGTTTCCGAAAATTCGTTCTGCTCTCCCGGAAGCTCCAGCATCTGGTCGATGTCCGTTTGATTGCGCGCACGCACATACTCCCGTATCTTTCGATTGCATCTTGCCGAAAGAATGCGGTAAATCCACGGAACAAATGCCTGTGGATCGCGCAAAGCACCCAGTCCCCGATACGCTTCGATAAAGGTTTCGGAAACAACGTCCTCTGCATCATGGCTGTTTCCCAGGGTGTATAACGCTGTCCGGTACAAAGAGGGAGCTACTGCTTCATAAAGCCGCGTAAAGCCCTCCTGGCTCCCCTTCTGAGCCTCCAGCACCAATGCTGTGTCTAATTTCACCTCTACACCACCCGTCATAAAATTAGTGTCGGGGAAGCTGCAAATTATTGCGTCCCCGTAAAAAATTTCCACAAAAATAAACAATACAAAAAGAGCCCTGCCCTGTTTTTCCGGCAGTTCGTCTACGGCAAACGGGCACCGTCGGTCTGCTTTTCAACCGGCATATCAAACGCCATTTGTAGCATTATTATAATATATTCGCCTTTAAAAGGCAACTGCGTTTTTTCTTTTGTGTAAATATAACCTCCTAGAAAACTTTTTTTCATCAAAAGTAAAACAGCCTTTCCCAAACGAGAAAGGCTGTCCAAGCGGCTCTTACTGGTTGTTTTTGTTCTTTTTCTGCTTGACCTCTTCCTTCAAACGGTCCAAGCCGGTTTCGTACCGGATGGAGCGCATATTCGGGAACGCATCCAGCAGTCGTTTGCGGAAAAAGCGGTTCTTGACAGAAAGCTCGCTGATTCTGGATTCCATGCGGCGGGCAATCTCCTTCTGACCGAATTCCAGCTTTTCCAGCAGCTCCTCGCGCTTTTCTGCGCGGCGCTCGGCGCGCTCGGCTTTTACCTGCTCGATGTAGTCCATCAGCTCCATCCTGCCAAGCTCCGCATTCAACTGATACTGGTCAAAGCGCTGCTGGAATTCCTGATGGCTTTGCCTCAGATACTCCGCGGTATCCAGCTTCGCCTGCTCGACCAGCTGATGGAACTGGCGCAGAACGCTGTTGATGTCCAAAATGGTGCGAACGGTGAGCACAAGGTCCACCAGCAGGATGACCAGCAGCACCGCGCTCATGCTGACCGATGCCCAGAAGGGCAGCGAATAGATGGCTCCCCGCACCACCGGGTCCACCACCCGCGCTGCCACCACACTGAGTGCGCCAAACATCAGCGAATTGCGCAGGCAGACCCTGCCATGGATATTAAATCGGTAGGTGGAATAGTCCCACCACTTGGTTGCAAACAGTTTTTCCAGCAGATAGCCGGTGATGTACTCGATGACGCTGGTCACCAACATTCCGCAAAGAAACAATAGCGGAATATTATTTTGGATCGGGCGCAGAAAAACCAGCACCGCCATCGCGCCAAATCCATAGACCGGACACAACGGTCCGTTGAGGAATCCGCGGTTGACAAACTTTCCCTGTCCGATGGAGCAGTAGATGGTTTCGCACGTCCATCCCAGAAAGCTGTATGCCAAAAACTGCAAAAAGATGTTACAGACCTGCTGCAAGCGATCTCCTCCTTATACCCTCAATCTCTTTTTCCCGCCGGACTGCTCCGCGAAGGGGAGGCAGTCCATTCTTATCCGTTTTGCACCACCAGCTGTTCTTCCTCCTCCAGAGGGTCGACTGTGCTGGCTGCCAACGGCAGTTTTTCCTGTTTGCCGCTATCGGTCGGCTGCGTTTTTTCTGCGTATACCTTTACTTCCCTGGGCGGTTGTGCGCTCTGCTGCTCCATCAGTCTTGCATTTGCCAGCATCAGCTTGATGCGGTTCTGCTGGTTGACCTTGGATGCACTGGAATCATAGTCCACCGCTACAATGTTCGCCTGCGGATTCTTCTCCTTGATGACACGCATCACACCCTTGCCGCAGATGTGGTTGGGCAGACAGCCAAACGGCTGGGTGCAGACGATGTTGTTTACCTTGTAGTGCTGAATCAGCTCGACCATCTCGGCGGTCAGCAGCCATCCTTCTCCCATCTTCACACCGTTGCCGATATAACCCTTGGCAGACTCGATGGTGCTTTCAAAGGGACAGGGTGGCTGGAAGCTGCTGTTTTGTTCAATCAGGTGAATCATATCGCTCTTGCGACCGCGCAAAAAACGGTTGACCCGGCGCATTACCGCTGCCTTGGCTTTGCCGATGCCGTACAGCTGACAGTCATATTCCGAGTTATGGGTGCAGTAGAGCAGGAAATCGAACAGACCCGGGCAGACCACTTCGCAGCCCTCCGACAGCAAAAATTCCTCCAGGTTGTTGTTTCCCAGCGGAGAATATTTGACATAAATCTCTCCGACCACGCCGACCTTGATCTTCTCCTCCTCGCTGCGCTCCACCTGTTCAAAGCGTTTGATGATGCGCACCATCAGCTCGGAAACCTCCTTCCAGCGCAGCAGCTTTTTGCAGAACAGCTTTTCTGCCCAAAGGATGCTCTCCTCCACCGCCTGCTGGCTGGCTCCCTGCTGTTTTTCATACGGGATGCACTGGTTGTACAAGGTCATAATCAAATCGCCGCACAGCACCCCGTAGAGCGCCTGTAGCAGCATGGTCAACGGCAGAGAGAAGCCTCCCGACTGCTCGCTTTTGATAAAGCTTGCCGAGATGACCGGTATATCGCCGTAGCCGCACTTGTTCAGCGCCTTGCGCAGCAGGTAGATGTAGTTGGAGGCGCGGCAGCCTCCGCCGGTCTGGGTAATCAGCAAAGCCACCTTATCCAGCGGCAGCTCACAGTGCTCCAAAGCGTCAATCATCTGCCCGATGACCAGCTGCGCCGGATAACAGGTGTCGTTGTGGACATTTTTCAGTCCCTGTTCAATCACCTGCGGTCCGCAGTTGTCCAATATTTTGATGTGGTATCCATAATTTTCCAGGACATTTCCCAAAATTTTAAAGTGAATCGGCAGCATTGTCGGAATCAGGATGGTATGGGTGCTCTTCATCTCCTTGGTAAAGGGCACCTTTTTGATTGGTTCCATAATAAACTCCAACCTCCTTTATGCAAAATATGCAAATCAAACGCCGGACAGCAGTTTAAATCTGCCGGATGTGATTTTCAAGTCGTCCTCCGGTAAAGATTTCCATCCACGCCCCCTGCGTACAGGCACCGAATGGTGCTTATCTTTGCAGAAACAGCTGTGCATTTCAATCCACACTACCTGCGTGTGGTTGCCGGATGGTGTTTACTCCCGGCAAAAAGTACGCATTTTCATTTATGATCTCAGGCAACTATTGCTGCGTGTTGGCGTCACGCTCTCTTACCGCGCCAATCAGCGAACGGATGCGGATGCGCACCGCACCCAGATTGTTGATTTCATCAATTTTCAGCTGGGTGTACAGCCGCTGACCGCGCGCCAAAATGGCAGAAACTTCGTCGGTTGTGATGGCGTCGATGCCGCATCCAAAGGAAACCAGCTGCACCAGCTCACAGTCGCGGTGCTCCACCACATACTCTGCGGCGTTGTACAAGCGGGAATGATAGGTCCACTGGTTGAGAACATCGGGACGCACCGGCTGTACCAAATCCGCTACGCAATCCTCGGTGACCACCACCAGTCCCAGCGAGGTAATCAGCTGGTTGATTCCGTGATTGATCTCCGGGTCGACATGGTACGGTCTGCCGCACAGGATGATGGTCTTGAGTCCCTTCTGGCGTGCAAATTCCAGCGCCTTGCGCCCTTCCTCCTTCACCTGCTCCCGCTGGCAGTGGTAGCTTTCATAGGCGCAGTCGGACGCCCGTTTGACCTCGCGCAAGGTCAAATCAGGGTAATATTCTTGGAGCGCCTGCCAGATTTTTTTCGGGAAGGTCTTGCGCTCCGCCAAATCCAGATACGGATAAAGATAACGCACCTGCTTGAGCTTTTCGACGTTGGAAGCCAGCAGCTCGGGGTAGTAGGCGACCACCGGACAGTTGAAATGGTTGTCACCTTTACTCTCATCAAAATTGTAGCTCATGCAGGGGTAAAAGATGGTGGTGACCCCTTTGTCCAGCAGATTTTCGATATGTCCGTGCATCAGCTTTGCCGGATAGCAGGCGGTGTCCGACGGAACCGAGTACTGCCCTTTGGCATACAGCGCGCGGGAGGACAGGTCGGATACCACAATATCAAAGTCCAGGTTGCGGAAAAATGCCTCCCAGAAGAACAGATTTTCATACATATTCAGTCCCAACGGCAGCCCTATCACGCCGCGCTTGCCGGTGTGGGCAGCCGCTCTTTTAGCACATTCCTCGCTCAGTGTGCGAATCTGCTCCAGTTTAAAGCGGTACAGATCGGGCAGCTGCCGCTCTTTTCCCAATCCCAGTGGCTTTTCACAGCGGTTGCCGGAAATATACCGCTCCCCGCCTACAAAGATGTTGACGGTAAGGTTACAGTGGTTGGTACAGCCCTGGCAGACCACCGGCTTGGATTCATGCTGAAAATTTTCCAGCTGCTGTGCGCCGAGCATCGACGAACGGGGCTGCTCCTTTGGGCAAATTCCCTTTGCGTAGATGGCAGCACCGTAGGCTCCCATCAGACCGGCAATGTCCGGTCGAATGACGTCATGCCCGATTTCCTTTTCAAAGCTGCGCAGAACGGCATCGTTGAGGAAGGTTCCTCCCTGCACCACGATATGTTTGCCCAGCTCGTCCGCATTCCGTGCGCGGATGACTTTATATAAAACATTTTTGACAACGCTCATCGAAAGTCCTGCTGAAATGTCTTCCACACCCGCGCCGTCCTTCTGCGCCTGCTTGACCGAAGAGTTCATAAAAACAGTGCAGCGGGAACCTAAGTCGACCGGGTATTGGGAAAATAATCCCAGCCGCGCAAACTCCTCTGCGGTGTAGCCCATCGACTTTGCAAAGGTTTCGATGAAGGAACCGCAGCCCGAGGAGCAGGCCTCGTTGAGCATGATGGAATCAATGGCATTGTCCTTGATTTTAAAGCATTTGATGTCCTGACCACCGATATCCAAAATAAAATCCACCTGCGGGTCAAAGTGTTGGGCAGCTTTAAAGTGGGCAATCGTTTCCACAATTCCGTCGTCCAGATGAAAGGCGTGCTTGATCAGCTCTTCCCCGTAGCCGGTGGACACCGCATAGCGGATGTTGACCCGGTCGCCGCAGGCTTCATAGATTTTTTGCAGCTGCTCCCGCACAATCTGCACCGGATTTCCCTGATTGGAGCTGTAATAGCGGTAGAGGGTCTCATAATGGTCGCTCATCAGCACCAGCTTGGTGGTGGTGGAGCCGCAGTCGATGCCAAGGTAGGCATCTCCGCAATATCCTGCGATGTCCTTCCACGGAACATTGGCGCGGCTGTGGCGCTGCACAAACTGGTTGTGCTCCTCCTGATTTGCAAACAGCGGCTGCAAATACTGGGTGGATTTGGAGCGGGACACCGCATTTTTGAGTTGTTCAGTAAACTGCTCGTAGGTGTAGGTCGTCTGCAAGCCTCGGGTGTAGATGGCAGCACCTAGCGCCACCGAATACTGCGCCCACTCGGGAAAAACTGCCTTGCCCGGTGCCAAACGCAAGGTCTGTTCAAAGCGCTGCTGCAATCCCTTAAAGAAGAAGAGCGGTCCGCCCAAAAACAGCACCTTGCCTTCGATCTTTCTGCCCTGGCTCAGTCCGGTCACCGTCTGGTCGACCACCGCCTGAAAGATGCTGGCGGCAACGTCCTCCTTGCGCGCGCCCTGGTTGAGCAGCGGCTGGATGTCGGTCTTGGCAAAAACACCGCAGCGCGATGCGATCGGGTAGATGCGCTCGTGGTGCAGGCTCAGCTGGTCCAGCTGCTCGGGTGTCACATTCAGCAGTGTTGCCATCTGGTCGATGAAGGCGCCTGTGCCTCCGGCACAGCTGCCGTTCATCCGCTCCTCCAGTCCGCCGCTGAGGAAGATGATCTTGGCATCCTCTCCGCCCAGCTCGATGACCGCATCGGTGTCCGGCTCATACTCCATCACCGTTTTGTAGGTAGCAAATACCTCCTGTACAAAGTCGACACCGGCATCCTCAGCAAGTCCCAGTCCTGCCGAACCGGAGATGGCTACCTGAAACGGTCCATCCAGAAACTGCTTTGCTCCCTCAAGCGCATTCAGGGTCGCCTGACGCACCTGTGACAGATGACGCTGGTAAACTCGGTAAAGGACTCGGTCGCCTTCCATAACAACCATCTTAACGGTGGTCGAACCAATATCGATTCCTACGTTTTTTATCAATTTTCTCGCCTGCCCTTTCTGACAAGGCAAACCGAGCGCACACACGTCCGACCAATCCCAAAGCCGCTGCAACATGTTCCTCGGTTATCCTTCCTCTAGTTTCTCTTACCGCACAAAGGTCTATCCATTCTCTGCGCAATCCACACTTTTTGATGACAATTTACCTATTTATTAGGGCACATCCATTTTATTTCCACCATATTATAAGTCCTGTTTAAAAAAGTGTCAATTATCACAAAATAAAAATTAACATTCTATTCAGAATTACCTTTTGCCCTTGTTACATTTATTCTATATCGACAGCTTACAGCAAAAGTTTTATGAAAAAATATCAATTTTTCAGTTTATCAGGTAAAAGTGCTTGACAAATATGAAAAATCATCGTATATTTTTTACATCATCATTTTCAAGCGCCAGAAAAAGCGCAGAAATCGGAGGATCTTATGAGCTGCAAACCCATGACATCTGCTTATTTTGCATATTTTTTCAGCTTTGCCTTTTATAGCGCAGGGCGATTTTATCATGCAAAAAAGAATACAGATGCCAAAAGGACAGCTCTGACAGCGAACGGACAATCATCTCTGGTTCGTTCCTGTTAGGATACAGATGATTGCTATACCACAACCAAAATCTGTCGGTGCTTTTGACAAAAAAGCACCGACTTTTTTATTTTCTAAATCAGAAAGGACTTGTTGTTATGATTATTATTTTAAAAAAAGGGACTTCCCCCGTTCAGGTCAATAAAATGGTCAGTCACTTCGAGCAGATGAATTTTCAGGTGCAGGAGATTCGCGGCGTACACGAAACCATCCTCGGATTGATTGGTGATACCTCCCGTTTGGACACCGATGACATCAAATCGATGGACACCGTTGCCGAAGTCAAACGAATCCAGGAGCCCTATAAAAATGCCAACCGCAAATTCCACCCGGACGACACCGTCATCGATGTCTGCGGCAGAAAAATCGGCGGCGGACATTTTCAGGTCATCGCCGGTCCCTGCTCGGTGGAAAGTCGTGAGCAGATGATTTCGGTAGCCAATTCGGTCAAGACTTCCGGCGCAGGACTGCTGCGTGGCGGCGCATTCAAGCCTCGCACCTCCCCATACTCCTTCCAGGGACTGCGCAAGGAAGGGCTGGATTACCTGCTGGAAGCCAAAAAAGCATCCGGTCTGCCCATTGTCACCGAAATCATGAGCATCGACCATCTGCCGCTGTTTGAACAGGTGGACGTCATTCAGGTCGGCGCACGCAATATGCAGAACTTTGAGCTGCTCAAGGAGCTGGGCAAAATAGACAAGCCCATCCTGCTCAAGCGCGGACTTGCCAACACCATCGAAGAGCTGCTGATGAGCGCAGAATACATCATGGCCGGCGGCAACAAAAAGGTTATCCTGTGCGAGCGCGGCATCCGCACCTTTGAGACCGCTACCCGCAACACACTGGACATCTCTGCCATTCCAATCATCAAAAAGCAGTCCCACCTGCCTATCATCATCGACCCAAGCCACGCTGCCGGCATCCGCTGGATGGTCCAGCCGCTGTCGATGGCAGCCATCGCAGTCGGCGCAGACGGACTGATCATCGAAGTTCACAATGACCCGGAAAAGGCATTGTGCGACGGCGCCCAGTCGCTGACACCCGAACAGTTCGACCAGGTGATGGACGATGTCCGCCGCACCACCGCCTTCTTCGGCAAGATCATCGACTAAAATTCAGAAAATTTGTTCTTGTTTTATCGAAAACTTATCCCCAGTCCAATCGGCTGAAAGGAGTTGTTCGGATTGAAGACTGTGACCGTCAACGCCAGTGTGCGCTATGACGTTTTGATTGAAAAAGGGCTGCTTTCACACTGTGGAGAAAAAACTGCCGAGGTTTTTTCTCCGCAAAAATCGGCAGCTGCCATCATCACCGATGACAATGTATCCGCCCTGTACCTGAATACTGTTGTTCGTTCCTTCGAGCAGGCGGGCTTTCGCGTTTGTCATTTCACCTTTTTGCATGGGGAGGATTCCAAAAGCCATGCGGTGCTGATGAATGTCTATGATTTTTTGATCCAAAATCATATCACCCGCAGTGATTTCATCGTGGCGCTCGGCGGCGGCGTGGTGGGCGACCTTGCCGGATTTGCCGCTGCCACCTATCTGCGCGGCATCCCGTTCATCCAGATTCCCACCACCTTCTTAGCTGCCATCGACTCCTCAGTAGGCGGCAAAACAGCGGTCAACATCCCCGCCGGAAAGAATTTGATTGGAGCCTTCCATCAGCCTTCGCTGGTCCTGTGCGACCCGAACACCTTTGACACCCTCTCCGAGCAGACCTTTGCCGAAGGCTGCGCCGAGATGATTAAATACGCCATGATTTGGAACCGGGACTTCTTTGACCTGCTGGAAAGCTGTGACATCCACCAGCAGATTGAGCAGATTGTCGCCTACTGTGTCGACATCAAGCGGCAGGTGGTGGAACAGGATGAGCAGGACAACGCCATTCGCATGATTTTAAACTACGGGCACACCCTGGGACACGCCATCGAAAAGGTCAGCAACCATACCGTCACCCACGGATATGGCGTGGCACTGGGCATGGTGCTCATCACCCGCCTTTCCATCCGGCTCGGTCTCTGCGATTGCACCGTACTCGAGCAACTGTGCCGGATGCTCAAGCGGTATCACCTGCCGACCGACTACCCGGGAGAGCTTGCCGAGCTTGCCCAAAGCTGCCTGCACGATAAAAAAATGTCCGGCGACACCATCCGTCTGGTGGTCGTCCCAGAAATTGGCAGCGCAAAGATTCTGCCCATGCCGGCAGAACAGCTGACTGCTCTGCTCAAGGAGGGACTGCCATGTTAAGCTGCACAGTACACGGCGCTTTAAACGGCACCGTATCGGCTCCTGTTTCCAAATCCGACCTGCACCGGCTGATCATTGCCTGCGCTTTAAGCTGCGGTGAATCACTGATTCATCACTATACCCTCTCGCAGGACATTCAGGCGACCGCCAACGTCATCGGCGCGCTGGGCGCATCGGTACGCTTTGAAAACGACTGCACCATCGTGGACGGGATCTTCCCCTCCACCGAGTCTGCACAATCGGAAATTTTGTGCGACTGCAACGAATCCGGCTCCACCCTGCGCTTTTTGGTGCCGGTCTGTGCCGCGCTGGGACGCCGCGCAGTCTTTACCGGACACGGACGCCTTTCCCAACGCCCGATGGAACCGCTCTGCTCCCAGCTTGCCGCCCACGGCGTTTCTTTGCAGCTGCCCGAAAACGGCGACAGCCTGCCGCTGCACATCAGCGGAAAACTGCGAGGCGGGGACTTCTTCTTTTCCGGTGACATCAGCTCGCAGTACATCACCGGACTGCTGTTTGCCCTTCCGCTTCTGGAAGAGGACAGCCGCATCCTGCTGACCTCTCCTCTGCAATCGAAAGGCTACGTAGAAATGACCCTGCAACTGCTCAAGCAGTTTGGCATCCGCATCCTGCCTTTGGAAAACGGATGGCAGGTGTTTGGCAGACAGAGCTACTGCCCGCCCAAGCAGCTGACCGCGCAGGGCGACTGGAGCAACGCCGCCTTCTGGCTGTGCGCAGGAGCCATCAGCAAAACATCCGCCTCCATTCGAGTCACCGGCATGGACATGGATTCGCTGCAAGGCGACCGGGAGGTCTGTCAGATTCTGCAACGGATGGGCGCCAAGATGAACATTGCTTCCGATTTTATCGAGGTCTTCCCATCCCAGCTGCACGGAACCACCATCGACGCAGCACAGATTCCCGACATCATCCCCATCCTGTCGGTCGCGGCTGCCGCAGCCCAAGGGCAGACCACCATCGTCAACGCCGGCAGACTGCGCATCAAGGAAAGCGACCGCCTGCACGCCATCTGTCACAACCTTACCACTCTGGGCGCACAGGTCACCGAAGGCACCGACAGCCTGGTCGTCTGCGGGACTGGCAAACTGACCGGCGGGACGGTTGATTCCTTCAACGACCACCGCATCTCGATGTCGATGGCGGTCGCCTCGCTGCTGTGTGAGCAGCCGGTCACCATCCTTGACCCGATGTGCGTCAACAAATCCTACCCGGACTTTTTTGAGCAGTTTGAGCGTTTAGGCGGCAGCGTCCGTTTTTCCAACTAAGCTGCATCATCTATAAGGAGGTTTTATCCATGTCATCGACCTGGGGCAGCAACCTGAAAATTTCCATCTTCGGCGAAAGTCACTCCAAAGCCATCGGCATTGTCATCGACGGCATCCCTGCCGGTACGGTCATCGACCGCGAACAGCTCCTAGCCTTTCTGGCAAGGCGCAGCTCCCGCGGCGGCAAGCTGGACACCCCGCGCATCGAAGCTGACCAGCCGCAGCTGCTCAGCGGGATGCTTCCCGACCCACAGGACCCGAACCTTCTGGTCGCCTGCGGCACACCTGTCTGTGCAATGATTGAAAATGCCAACACCCAATCCAAAGACTATGACCAGCTGCGTTCGGTTGCACGCCCGGGTCATGCTGATTTTACCGGATTTATGCGCTACCACGGCTGCAACGACATCCGTGGCGGCGGACATTTTTCCGGTCGTCTGACCGCTCCGCTGTGCTTTGCCGGTGCGATTGCCAAACAGTACCTGCGTCAGTACGGCATCGAGGTCGGTGCGCACATCCGCTCGATTGGCTCGGTGGAGGATAACCTCTTCGACCCGGTCACTGTCTCTGCCTCCACCCTGCTGGCGGTACAGGAAAAATTCTTCCCGGTCCTTGACGATGCTGCCGGAGAACAGATGCAGCAGCTCATTGCAGACAGCCGCGACCGACAGGATTCGGTGGGAGGTGTCATCGAATGTGCCGCCGTCGGACTGCCTGCCGGCATCGGCGACCCGATGTTCGACTGCATCGAAAGCCGCATTGCTTCACTGGTGTTCGGTATCCCGGCAGTCAAAGGGATTGAATTCGGGCTTGGCTTTGGCTTTGCCGCCCAAACGGGCAGCCAGGCAAACGACCCGTTCTGCATCAAGGACGGTCAAATCAAAACTGCCACCAACCACAACGGCGGCATCCTCGGCGGCATCACCAACGGGATGCCGGTCCTCTTCCGAACGGTCATCAAACCGACGCCCTCCATCTCCCAAAAGCAGCAGACGGTCAACTTCCGCACCGGTCAGCCGGTCGAGCTTACTATCACCGGACGGCACGACCCGTGCATCGTGCGCCGCGCCGTGCCCTGCATCGAATCTGCCGCTGCGCTGGCGCTGATGGACTTTCTGGTCGCTTTGCATCCAAATAACGGGAGGGACTGCCGATGAATCCGATGGAAGAAATCATCCGAAGTGCCGAAAGCGCACAGCTGCGTGCGCTGCCTGCCCAGACTGCCTGTCAGGGCGTTGCAGGAGCCTTCTCCCACAAAGCCTGCCTGGAGGTCTTTGAGCAGCCGGACATCCAATTTTACCCTTCTTTTGAAGAGGTGTTCACCGCAGTCAGCAGCGGTCAGCGGCGGTACGGCGTCATCCCGATTGAAAATACGCTGGCAGGCTCGGTCACCGACAACTACGACCTGATGCTGCAATACGGACTGTACATCGTCGGCTCGGTCAAGGTCAAGATTGAGCACGCACTGCTTGCCCTGCCCAACGCTTCGCTGGAGGGACTGCGGCAGGTGTATTCCCACGAGCAGGCGCTGCACCAGTGTTCCGACTTTTTAAAGGCACACCCGCAGCTGACTGCCCACCCCTACTCCAACACCGCAGCCTCCGCCAAGCTGGTCGCAGAGCAAAAGGACCCTTCGCTGGCTGCCATCGGTTCGGTCCAGTGCGCCCGGATGTACGGATTGCAGCTTCTGATGCCCGCCATCCAGAACCGCAGCGACAACTTCACCCGCTTTGTCATCCTGGCAAAACAGCCGCTGCACCATCCCGACTGCCAGCGCATCAGCCTGATTGTGCGGGTGCAGCACCGCGCAGGCGCCCTGTACAACGCCCTTTCCCGCTTTGCGGTGCGCGGCATCAACCTGCTCAAGCTCGAGTCCCGACCCATCCCGGACAGCCCGTTTGAGTTTTTGTTCTACTGGGATTTTGACGGCAACCTTGACGATGAACGGGTGGTGCAAGCGCTGCATCAGCTCAAGGAGGACACCCAGTACATTCAAATCCTGGGCAACTACCCGGAAGCGCCCTTTCCCTCTCCATCTTTGTAGAATATTGGAAGATTGCCTGTCATCAGAAGATATTTATTGTCTAAATTCAACAACCCATCTGCGGCAAACTGTTAAATATAGAATAAAATGTACTGGATTGGTTGAAAAATTTGCTCATTTGCGGTATGATAGTAGTGTGTTATGAATCGTACAGAGGGCAAGGATGTTCTCTGGTCAATTTCCCTCAGTTTTGAGCACAGGCTTTGTCCTGCAAAATGAGGAGCGGAGGTTATCTATATGCACGAACCAACGATCTCTTTTTCGCTGCACGACGACAAGGAAAAGGAAATCAAAAAAACGCTGACCATCATCTATGATGCACTCAGACAGAAGGGCTATAACCCAATCAACCAGATTGTCGGCTATATCCTTTCCGAGGACCCGACCTATATCACCACCTACAACAATGCGCGCAGCCTGATTCGCCGAATCGACAGGGATGAGCTTTTGCAGATCCTTGTCAAATCCTATCTTGGCGAATAGGGTTTGTTTGATTATGGCAAAATCGGTGCGGACGGTCGCGTGCGGCTGTCCGCTTTTTTGTCAAGTCAGGCTGTTTGGCAGTATCTATCAGAAGGGAGTTTTTTGCCATGTCACAGGAATTTTTGAGATATAAAGGACGTCCGCTGGTCCGCAGCGGCGACACCCTGTACTACGGAAGCATGGGGGACAAATGTGTTGCGCATCTGCAAATCAAAAGCAACAAACAGGACCATGGGCTAAATATGGCGGACAAGGTCGTCATCCAGCTGATTTCTACCGACGAAACCTTGCCGCTCAAGGACCGTATGCTCAACAAAGCTGAGCGCGACGGGCTGTACGAAGCTTTATCCATCGCAAGCATCTGGATGGACCGCCACAATAAAAAAGAACAGTAAAGTCTTTCTTTACAGACCATTCTCCCTTGTGCTATGGACAGGGAAACAGAATGGCTTTCCGATTAAACGAATTAGCCCGAGCAGAAAAACTGTTCGGGCTTACTTCATACCTTGTCAAAATTCCGCTAGTATTTTGACATCTTTTGTGGTATCATTTATGCAAGTGAAACCATAACCAACTCAAATGGGAGGAGACAAAAGCATGGGAGAAAACAGAACAACGATTGTGGAAAAAACGGTTCAATCAGGCATCACCTTTGGCAGTGCTCTGGCTATGGTCATCAGTTATACAACATGGAAATCCGTTGGGTGGGCAATTTTTCATGGATTGCTCAGTTGGGTCTATGTGATATATTTTATTTTACGCTATTAAATTTCAGCTTGAGGAACGGATGATGAAAAAAGCAGTCGATCGATTTTGGGGATTGCTCCCCTTCCTAATTTTTCTTTTTTGCATCGTTTTTGTAAGATTGGTAGAAACGACAACGGAAAACAGATTGAGAATCCTTCCACGCAACCTGTTGATCTGCTTCGGCATGATCAGCATAGGAATCCTGTTGTTATGGCTCAATACACGCAAAACAATCTCTGTTCATCGAATTTTTTCATTTGCGCTCAAAATAGTCTCTCTTTTCCTAATCGCAGCTGTTACCTTAACCGGTTTATTTATCATGGGATTTTCACATTGTCCAGAACATATTGTTACCAAAAATGGAATCAAAATGGTAGCAAGTGTTCACAGCTTTCTGGATGAGCAAGTGGAATATTATGAGTATAAAAACTGGTTCTTTTATGGTCAACAGCTCGGTTATGAATATTACGGAAGCGGTGGCAAGGACCCGCTTGCCCAAGAACCAAAACCAGACCCCATTCGCTCTACTTTTTATGATTCAGATGGACACGTGATTGAATCCACAGGTATCCATTAAGATTCTGGTTGATACAAAATAACCCCTCCGTATGATGAATCCATACGGAGGGGTTTTCTGCTTTATAACTTCCGGTTTATCCTGACGGAAGGGGGTTTATGATGACAGCGAAATTACGCTTTGAGATAGTGGTCGAACCACTCGGTAATCTCTTTGAGTCTGCGGATGCGGTGCTCCGGTTGACCGGAACGGGAAAGCTCGTGGTTTTCCTTGTGGAACAGGCAGATGCGCGACTCGATGCCGTGGGTCTTGAGGGCAGAGAACATCTGAAGCGCCTCCACCATCCAGCAGCGGTAGTCCTCATCCGAGTGGATAAAGAGGGTCGGGGTGGTGCATTTGTCCGCATATTTGAGCGGAGAATGCCACCATGCCTGCTCTGGGTTGTTCCAGGCGTCGCCGCCCGACTGGTCCAGTCCAAAATAAGGACCGATGTCCGAGGTGCCTTCCATCGAAATCCAGTTGGAGATGGAGCGCTGGGAAGCAGCTGCTGCAAAGCGGTGGGTGTGACCGATAATCCAGTTGGTCATAAATCCGCCGTAGCTTCCGCCGGTGACACCGACGCGGCTCTTGTCGATCTGCGGGTAGTTCCACAGGACATAGTCGGTGAACTGCATGATGTCCTCATAATCCTCCTGACCATAGCGTCCGCGGATGTCTGCAAACTCGTTGCCGCGTCCATCGCCGCCGCGCGGGTTGCAGAAGAATACAAAGTAGCCCTGATTTGCCCAGTACTGCATCTCATGGAAGAAGCAGGTGCCATAGACGGTCTTCGGACCGCCGTGGATGTCCAGGATTGCCGGATAGCTCTTGGAGGAATCATATCCGACCGGCTCCAGTACCCAGCCGTCGATCTCCACGCCGTCGTTGTTGGTAATGCGCATCAGCTTTGGTGTAACGACCGACTTGTTCTCCAGCACCTTGTCGTTGATGCCGGTCAGACAAATTTCACCCTGCGGTGTCAGGCTGTATACCTCCTGCAATTTATCACCGCGCATTGCCACATAGACCATCACTTCGCCTTTTTTGTCCATGCAGTCCACCGAGCCTTCGTCAGCGGTCAATGGGGTGATGTTGCCTTCAAAGTCAACATGGTTGATCTTCGACCAGTTGCGCTCGGTGCTGATCCAGCTGACTCCGTCCGCTTCGCAGACCATCGACTTGCCGCCGCCGTACCGGCAGTCGGAACCAACGCTGCTGCTCCAGGAGCGGTCCGGCGAGCAGACCAGTTGCAGGCTGTGACCGTCGCGGTCATAGCAATAGAGGTCGGAGTTTTCGTTGATGCCGTAGTTTTTATTTTCGGTGGCAACCACCATCAGTTGGTCACCCGCATAATCGGCACGGTGGATGTCCCAGCTGCCCATCGGGATGAGCACCTCGCTGTTTCCGGTCACAAGGTCTACCTCCACCAGCTCCTGCTTGAGGCTCTGCACGCTGGTAAATTCGCTGCCAAAGTAGACCAGCTTGTTGCAGTCCTTCGACAGGGAGTAGCCTTCCAGCAGATACAGCGGACCGGTCAGCGGTTTCATGCTGCCGTCGCAGGAATCAAACAGGTACAGGCGATCTCTGTGTTTATCGGTGATGCCGCCGCCGTTGCGCCAGAAGGGCAGCTCGGTAAACACCTCATAATCCTTTTCCTTCTTGCGGTCTGCCAGCACCTTGGCGCGTGCTGCACGGTCCATCTCCATAAAGTTTTCCGGGAGATGATTGTCATAGTCTGCACAGACCAAATATTTGCCCTTGCCCAGTTTTTTGATGGCAGATACTGCCGCCGGCACCGTCATCTTTTTCTGTGCTTCTCCGCCGCACAGCGAGATGGAATAGTAGTCGGTATAGGTGCTGTCCACCTCTTCCCTCTTGCTGTTTCTTTTTGAAGCAAACAAGATGGTTTCATCATCCATCCACAGGAAGGAGCGCTCATCCTTCCCGGCGGTCAACGGGCGGCACGCTTTGGTTTGCAGGTCCACTGTCCAGATGCCTGCCGCATAACCGTCCCTGTCCTCATTGCTCTTGCTGACAACAAACGCTGCCTTGTGCGCATTTGGGCTCAGCTGAAGGTTGGACAAAAAATGATAGTTTAAAAATTCGTCCAATCTGATCGTTTCCATGATCTTCCACTCCTTTACCCATCAAAACAGTCTGTTTTCGATAAAATCTTCAGACTGCCTTCCAAAATGAAAACGTCCTGCTGACGTTTTCTCCATTTTAACATATCATTTTGCTCTTGAAAAGACTTTTTTGAACTAAATTAACAAAAAGGCACTTGATTTTTGTTGTCTTGAGAATAAAATGAATGGTATCAACTTCTTTTGCAAAGGAGGTGGAACTATGTCCAAAAAAGATTCTTCCCATTCTTCGCGTATGCTCAAAATCCTGCCGCCCATCCTCAGCGTCGCTCTGGTGCTGCTGTGCATCTATATTGGAAGCAGGATGTCGATACAGGGATTGATTTCCTACACGCCCTCCAATGTTCTCCTGGCTGCCACAGGCATCCTGGCTCTGTTTGCCGTCAAATCGCTGTCGGTCATCTTTCCGCTGTCGGTGCTGTATATCGTTTCTGCCTTTTGGTTTGGTAAATGGGTCGGGCTTGCAGTCTGCTACCTCGGGTTGGTGGTCAGCTGCACCATTCCTTATCTGCTGGGCAGACACTTCGGTGCAGGAATGGTGGAGCAGCTGCTCTGCAAATATCCCAAGCTGCGCCAGCTGCAAAGTGTAGGAGATTCCAACCAGCTGATGTTTTCCTACCTGCTGCGCATCGTGTCGGTCCTGCCCGGCGACCTGTGCAGTCTCTTTTTGGGAGCCTGCTCGGTGGATTACCGCCGCTACCTGATTGGCTCTCTGTTGGGTCTTTCGCCCATGATGATTCTTCACGTCCTGTTTGCCGACCTGTTCGCACAAAGCCTGTCTGGCAGCTTTTGGGAGGCGCTCACACCACAAACCATCGTGGTGATTGTGGTGCTGGTGGTTATTTCCATCATCTCCTCGGTCATTCTAAATAAGCGCTACTCCCCGAAGGAGCCGCCTGCGGACCGCACTTAGACAACAACAACTGCTAAAAAAGCAACAGCGTCTTTTTGGTGGACACTGTTGCTTTTTATTTTGTGTTTAAAATCCATACACTTTTTCCTGTATTAAAATAACTCTTCGATATTTTCCACCCAGAAAAATTCCTGCTGACAAACCACTTTTTCCTGCGGCTGCACTTCGGCTGCCGATGCCATCGAAATGGTAGAAATACCGGTAAATGCCATGCAAGCTGCCATCAGCATCACAAATATCTTTTGTTGACGATTCATAATTTCCCCTCCAAATACTACACACCTCTTGTACAAAATTATTATAGACCTTTTATTACTCTCTTTCAATACCCCTTTCGGACAAAAAAACACAGCAGAACTATACATTCTGCTGTGTTTTTGCTCTTTATAAGGTCGCCGCGATGGATTTTAGGTATTCCCTAAATTGATCTTTTACCTGAGGATGCTGCAAAGCCACCTCAACGATTGCCTGAAGGATGCCGAATTTGTTGCCCATATCATAACGGGTGCCGGTATATTCGACGCCCATCATCCCCCGGGTCTTTGCCAGCACCTTCATCGCATCGGTCAGTTGGATTTCTCCACCTGCACCCGGCGGTGTCTGTTCCAGGATGGAGAAAATCTCCGGCGGCAGCACCACCCTTCCCAGGATGGAGTAGTTGGAAAGCACCTCGGTCAGCGAGGGTTTTTCCACCATGTCGGTCAGGTGGAAGATGCGCTCCTGTCCCGGCACCGGCTCGATTGCCAGCGAGCAATATTTGCTGATGTCCTCTATCGGGACCGGTTTGATGCCGGCTACACCGACGCCGAACTGCTCATACGCGCGGCACAGTTCCCAGCAGGCAGGGTGTTCGCCACCCAGTACCACATCATCCCCGTACAGCACGGCAAACGGCTCGTTGCCGACAAAAGCTTTTGCACACAATACTGCATGACCCAAACCTTTCGTCTCCTTTTGCCGCACATACTGGATGTTTGCCATCTGGGAGATTGCCACCATCTCGTCGTAGACCTCCTGCTTTTTGCTGGCAAGCAGCCTGGCTTCCAGCTCCGGGTTGCGGTCGAAGTGGTCCTCCACGGTGGTCTTTCCTCTGCTGGTGATAATCAAAATGTCCTCGATGCCGCTGTGTACCGCTTCCTCCACGATGTACTGGATGGCAGGTTTATCGACGATGGGCAGCATCTCTTTTGGCATGGATTTGGACGCCGGCAACACACGGGTCCCCAGACCTGCCGCCGGAATCACCGCTTTTTTAATTTTCATGTTGTTCCTCCACAGGCAATGCCCTGTTTGTGGTTGAATGTGCGTAGCTGCTCTACTTCTCCAGCGCCGCTTTGACCGCATTGCTCACAAAACGGATGTCCTCTTCGCTCAGATACGGGTGCATCGGAAGGGAAACGACCCGCTGACACAGGCTCTCGGTGACCGGACAGGCAACCGGCTGCTCCAGCTGGTCAAATGCTCCCTGCAGGTGCATCGGCTTTGGATAATAGACCATCGTCGGGATTCCCTGCTCCTTCAAGGCGTGCTGTACCTTCTGGCGCTGTGCCTCATCCTTCAGCAGGATGGTGTACTGTGCCCAGCTGGAGCCAAAGCCCTCCGGCACGACCGGTGTTTTGGTTGCCTCTCCCAGATACTCGCTGTACATCTGTGCTGCGCGGTTGACTGCCTCCAGTTCATAGGAAGCAAAGGCATCCAGCTTGACGCCCAGCACTGCCGCCTGCAAGGTATCCAGACGGGAGTTCACACCGATGCGAACATTATCATACTTGCTGACCGGGCTTTTTCCATGCACCCGCAGCGAGCGCAGCAGCTCGTCGAGCTGGTCGTCGTTGGTGAACACTGCTCCGCCGTCGCCATAGCAGCCCAAGGGTTTCGCTGGGAAAAAGGAGGTAGTTGCCGCATCTCCAAAGCTGCACGCTCTTCTTTCCCCGATGCTGCCGCCAAAACCCTGTGCGCCGTCCTCCAGCAGCAGCAAGCCATGCTCTTTACAGATAGCTTCAATCCTCTCATAGTCTGCCGGCTGTCCAAACAGGTCCACCGCTACCACAGCGCGCGGGCGCAGCTTGCCCTGCTGTTTGACAACAGCAATCGCTTTTTCCAGCTGATCCGGGTCAAGATTGAAGGTGCGCTCGTCCACATCCACAAAGACAGGGGTAGCGCCTTCAAAGGAAACGACCTCCGCGCTGGCAAAGAAGGTGAAATCCGGTACAAAGACCGCGTCTCCTTCTTTGATGTCCCAAGCCATCATCACAAGGCTGAGCGCATCGGTCCCGTTGCCGCAGGTGATGCAGTGTTTGACCCCTACATACTCTGCCAGCTTTTCCTCCAGCTGTGCCACCTGTTTGCCGCTGATAAAGTTGGCATCATGGAGCACCTGCTGGATTGCCGCGTCCATCTGCGGCTTCAGCTGCTGATACTGCTTTTTTAAATCGCGAAATTCCATAAAGGCTTCCTCTCCTTTCCCTTGTTAAAACGAAGCTGATTCTGCTTTTTCTTCGACCAGACCTTCTGCCGATGTACGGTACTGCCGCCCGCAGCTTTTGCAATGCAGCTGCTCGTCCAGCACACAGCCGCACTCGCAGACCCAGCCGCTTTGGCGGGCAGGCACACCCACCATCAAAGCGTGGTCCGGCACATCTTTGGTGACCACTGCACCCGAACCAATCATCGCCCATCTGCCGATGGTGTTTCCGCAGACGATGGTCGCGTTGGCTCCGATGGAGGCTCCCATGCGGACCAGCGTTTTTTTATAACCTGCCGAACCCTTGGGATATTTTGCCCGCGGGGTCAAATCATTGGTGAACACCATCGACGGTCCGCAGAAAACATAGTCCTCCAGCTCGACCCCTTCGTAGATGGAAACGTTGTTCTGCACCTTGACGCCGTCGCCGATGCGGACGTTGCCTGCAATATTGACATTCTGCCCAAAGGAGCAGTTTTTCCCGATGACCGCTCCGCTTTGCAGATGGCAAAAATACCATATTTTTGTATTCTCTCCGATGGTCACACCGGGGTCGACGTAGCTGCTCTCATGCACAAAAAAATCCGACATTCCGTCCGTTCCTTTCCGTGGTCGGAAAAAGGGGGAAACTCCCCCTTTTCTCTCTTATATCGCTTACTTAAAACTCGCCCTTCATGTCGATGCTGGCAAAGTTTTCCAAAGGCAGCTTGACTGCTCTGCCTTCCTTCTGGCTCTTATAGATGGCAAGTACCAGCTCCAGCGCATTTTTGCCGGCATAAGCGTCCACATACGGCGCACGGTCCTGCTCGATGGCTTCAATCACATCCGCATACAGGCTGGTATGTCCGTTTCCGTAGACGTTGCTGGTCGCTTCCTCCAGACCCTTGTTCTTCTGGTCCTCTTCTCCTTCGTCTGCAAAATCCCAGACGTCGATGTTATTGGTGGAGGTGCCGCCGAGCTTGACGGTGCCGTTTTCACCGAACAGATAGAGGGTTTCCTCCAGATTTTTCGGGTAAACGTTGGTGGTTCCTTCGATGGTGGCAACTGCGCCGTTTTTGAATTTCACAACTGCCATGCCAATATCCTCTGCCTCCAGATAATCATGGAACTGCTGACGGGTCACACCGTACACCTCGTCGATCTCCTCGCCCATCATCCAGCGCAGCAGGTCGATGCCGTGGATGCACTGGTTCATCAGCGCACCGCCGTCCTGTGCCCAGGTGCCGCGCCATTTTGCCTGGTCATAGTAGCCGTGGTTGCGGTTCCAGCGCACATGGATGGAGCCGTGGGACAGTCTGCCAAAGCGTCCGGCTTCCAGCGCCTTGCGCATCTGCTGGACTGCCACATTGAAGCGGTTCTGGTGGCAGGCAGAAACCTTGACACCCTTTTCCTGGCTGCGGCGGATGATCTCGTTGGCATCGGCAATGCTCATCGCCATCGGCTTTTCAATGATGACATTGACACCGTGGTCGATGCAGAACAGGGCAATCTGTGCGTGTACGCCGCTTTCGGTGGCAATGCCTACCAGCTGCGGCTGTTCCTTCTCAATCATCTCCCGATAATCGGTGTAACGATGGATGGAGCTGTCGTTTTGCAGCTCATGCTTTGCCAGCAGGTTTTCCATCTGCTGCGGCAGGACGTCACAGACCGCTGCCAGCTCCAGATGGTTGTTCAAAACTGCTTTGATATGGTTGGTTGCGATTCTTCCGCAGCCGATTAACGCATATTTCATGTTGTTCGCTCCTCACTTTTCTGGGCGGTCACCGTCTTGCGATTAGAGTACCTCGATGTTCTCCCGCTCGGCTACCTTCTTCATTGCGTTCTTGGTATCAAAGACCAGAGCCGCATTCTTCTGCACCATCTCATAATCCACATTGGTGTGAGCGGTGGTAACCATGACAAGGTCTGCTTCCCTGAGCACCTGCTCGTTCAGCTGTGGGATGCTCTGGCGGACCTGACCTTTGTATTTGTACTCCTTGACCCATGGGTCAAAGAAGGTGACCTGTGCGCCCTCGTGCTCCAGCTCCTCGATGACCCGCAGCGCCGGGCTTTCACGGTAGTCGTCGATGTCCTGTTTGTAGGCAACGCCCAGCACCAGCACCTTCGAGCCGTTCATCGCCTTTTTCGCACGGCGGTTGAGCATCTTGGCTGCGCGGTCCACACAGTATTCCGGCATCTTGTCGTTGATCATCATCGAGCTTTCAATCATCGAGGTATGAAAGCCGTACTCTCTGGCTTTCCAGGAGAGGTAGTATGGATCCAGCGGGATGCAGTGTCCGCCCAGACCCGGACCCGGGTAGAACGGCTGGAAGCCGTATGGTTTGGTTTTGGCTGCGTCCACAACCTCCCACATGCTGATACCCATTTCGTTGCACAGCATGGTCAGCTCGTTGACCAGACCGATGTTGATGTTGCGGTAGGTGTTCTCCAGAATCTTCTCCATCTCGGCAACTGCCGGGCTGGAAACCTCATAGACCTCGCCCTCCAGCACTGCGCGGTACATCGCTGCGATGACCTCGGTTGCATCCTTGCCGATGGCGCCGACGACCTTTGGAGTATTTTTGGTTTTATAAATCAGGTTTCCCGGATCGACACGCTCAGGAGAGAAGCCCAGATAGAAGTCCTCTCCGCACTTTAAGCCGGAGCCTTCCTCCAGGATTGGTTTGATCAGCTCTTCGGTGGTACCCGGGTAGGTGGTGGATTCCAGAACGACCATCGTTCCCTTCTTCAGGTATTTGGAAACCGCCTCGGTGGAGGAGCGCACATAGCTGATGTCCGGCTGCTGGTGCTCGTCGAGCGGGGTCGGAACACAGATGGCAACAAAATCCACATCTTTGACAAAGCTGAAATCGGTGGTAGCAGAGAGCATTCCGCTCTTTACGATTTCGGCAAGGTCGCTGTCCACTACGTCGCCGATGTAGTTGTGACCGGCGTTGACCATTTCCACCTTCTGCGGCTGCACGTCAAAGCCGATGGTCTTAAAGCCGGCTTTGGCTTTTTCCACCGCCAGTGGCAGACCGACATAGCCCAGTCCGACTACGCCGACCACGATCTCTTTATTTTCTATTTTGCGAAGCATCTCAGTTTTCATCATGTTCGATCTCTCCTGTCTGTGAATTGCATATATTTCTTAAATGAAGATTCATTATAAGCCCTGATAACAGATACACCACGATCAACGCAATCGCAGCGCCATAGATGCCCAATATCTTTACTGCCGCGATGTCGATGACCGCGTGGACGATGACAAAGATAATATTGATTTTGAGGTTGAATTTTTCCTCCCCCGTCACCGCCAGAATGTTGCCGGACAGCCCGCGGAAGACCGCCTGTATCCAGGAGGCAATCAGGAACATCCGCACCAGCGGCGCCGCTCCCATATATTCGGGTCCCGCAAAGATATACAGGTACAATTTAGCAAAGAGCAACAACCCTAGGTGAAACAGGGTCATCACCACACCGTTGATGGCAAACAGCTTTTTATAGCTGTCCCAAATCCATTTGCGGTCCCCGATGTGCTGGATAAAATACGGCAGGATAAACACCAGCAGCGCCTCCAGCAAAAACAGCGAAATGGACAGGATATTGGCTGCCACCCGATATTCTGCCAGCAGCTCCTCGTTTTTGAGCATCTGACCCACGATAAAGGTTTCGTTGTAGCTCATCACCATCGAGGTCGCCGATGCACTCAGCATCACGATGCTAAAACGCATCATGGCTTTGATCTGTCCCCAGTCGGGCATCAGCGCCTTGACCTGCATCATCGGCAGGTCGCGAATCAGCAAAAATCCCAGCAGCACGCACAAGCCCATCGAGATGTACCTGCCGACCATGACGCCGGTCACTCCCCACAGCACTGCAAAGACAATCTGGAAAATCATCAGCAGAAACGAGTAGGTGAAGTTGTAGACCGAGTAGCGCTGGTTTTGGAAGGTGGCGCGCAGCAGCAGCTGGATGTCGGTGAACAGGAAGTAGAACACCGGCAGGCAGGCGGAAATCAGCAGCTGAAAGCGCGCGCCCTCAAAGGGCAGCGGTGCAACCAGATAGGCTGCCGCCGTCAGCAGGATGATTGCTGCATCGGCGAGGATGCCCACCTTGAGGGAGGCCAGAAAGTAGCCCTTTTTCTCCTCATCGCTGCCCTTCTGCGCACAGTAGCGCAAAGTTGCCTGGGTGATACCGATTCCATTGAAGAGCATAACATAATTTCGTATATTGTCAACATAAGTCAGCAGCCCGTAGTCCGCCTTGGAAAGAAAACGCGGCAGGAAAAAAACCGAAACAAATCCTGCGATCTTTGCCAGAGTGGAACCGGCGATGATATGGAAAAAGCCGCGCTTGTGCAAAGAAGAAATTCCTTCGCACAGCTTTTCCCAATACACAGCAATTTTTTGCCTGTTCATGCTTTCTCCTTTCTGACCGAAGCGGTTCCTGTCCTATGATTTACTGCACCGCACGGGAGCGGATGTATTGAGAATCCCCCGTAGCAGCTGTTCGAGTACGGCAGCGCTCTGTATTCAAAACCAGCAGCGCCGGAACCAGCAGGAACAGCACCTCGATGAGCGGCTCATTGTAGCCTGCGTTGACGGTGATCTGCACATAATAGAGGACAAAAACGACCAGATATAAAAATCTGCCGCGGCGGTCCAAAATCTTTTCGATTCGTGCAAAGTTTGTCACCAAGATACTGTGAAACAGCACGCTGCCCACCAACCCGTAGTACGCCAGATAATCGCAGACAATCGAATGTCCACCCACGATTTCACGCGGGTTATCCACCGTCTTTAAAACCAGATCTCCGATGCCAAACAGCGGCGCCGACAAAAAGCTCTTGATCGAAGCGGTGTACAGCTTCATGCGGGTGCCTGCGTCGCTGCCCTGGGTGATGCCCGCTCCGCTGAGCAGGTTGCCCACCTCGGCAAAACGCAGCTGCATCTTCAGGCTGTCGGTATTTTCTGCGATAAAATAAAACACCCGATACAGGTTCGGCAAAATCACCATCGCTGCCAGCGCGCACAGCAGCACCACCGCCATCGCCGGTCCGCCGCGCTTGGGCAGACGGCACAGCACCAGCAGAGAAAAGGCAAAGACAAATAAAATCGCAAAGGAATAGTTGGACATTACAATCACCAGCAGTCCCAACAGCACTGCCATCCCCCAGCCGATGGTTTCCAGCAGTTTGGGACGGTAATACCAGATTAGTCCAACCAGCGCCACGGTGAACATCGTCAGCGAATAGATGTGCTGATAGCCACCGGTCAGCGGGCTTGCCAACGGTGCTGTAACCGCGGGGTCCCCGTTTGCCAGCAGACGGGAAACATCCGGGTTCTGCCGCAGCGCAAACACCGTCCCGACATTGATCAGCAGGTAGTACGCCGTCGTCAAAAAGGTGAGCAGCTTGAGCGAAAAGCGGTCCTCCAATGAAAAGTAGAACCAGAACATCAGATAAAAAATCGGCATCAGCAGGTGGTGGAAGGGAAATTCCACATGACCTGCCACCGCGTACATCGCCAGCAGCACCGGCCATCCAAAGGACAGCAGCATCGCCGGGTGCAGCGTCGTCTGCCAGAACAGCTTCCACTGGGAAGCCATTGCAAAGCCTGCCCACAGCAGGACCACCAGTGCATAAATTGCCCAATTATATAAAAACGATTCGGGATTGATTCCCCACAGCAGCACAAACGCTGCGCACAGCTCTCTGGGCACACAGAGGAAGGAGCAGCCCTTGTTTTGCCGGATATATTTTGAAGTTTCCATCCTTAACCCCTCGTCCTCCTTTTATGATAATCCTCTCACGGGCAAAAAATAAAGCAGAATATGTAAATTTTACCGGCAGGCAGCCTCTTTTTCCAAATGTGTTTCCCGGCTGTCCAGCAGGTTTTCATATTGGCGAATCAGACTGCGGGCAACCGCCTGCGAGGAGTAGACCCTGCGGACCTCCTGCGCGATTGCCGGACGGTTATAAAAATCAATATTGCAGTAGATGGTCAGCATTGCCCGCGCCAGTGCATCCACATTGCCGGTCTCCACCATGATGCCGTTGTGCTCGTTGACAAAGCACTCCGGTCCGCCGCAGCGGGTCGCAATGACCGGTACGCCGCAGGACAGCGCCTCCAGATAGGAAACGCCGAAGGTTTCCGATTCGGAAGCCAGCACAAAGCAGTCGGTCTGTGCCAGCCGTTTTGCAATCTCCTCCCTCGGACGCAAGCCTGCCAGCTCGATGCGCTGCTCCATACCCAGTTCGGCAATCAACCGGCGCAGCGCACCCTCTTCCTCTCCCTGACCGCAGATGGTCAGGCTGACCTGCGGGCTTTCCCGAAACGCCTGTGCAAACGCGCGAATCAGCAGGTCCATCCGTTTGACCTTGCGCAGGTTGCCACAGCTGAGGAAGGTAAAGCTGCATCCTTCCTCCTCGGTCTGGGTTTCCTCCATCCATGCCCGCTGCCGCTCACGGCTGTCGCTGTAAGCAAACAGGTTAGTATCCACCATGTCCGGCACCCACTCGACCTTGCGCCCGCTGTGCTGCTGCATCCGCACTGCCAGCGCCGGACTGACTGCAATCAGGCAATCGGCTCTGCGGTAGGCTGCCTTTGCCGGCTTTTCAATATCGGCAGGCAGCAGCTGCCGGTTGACCAGCGAGGAATGCTCGGTGACCACCAGCGGCAGCTGTTCCTCGTCTGCCAGCAGGGAGGCAAGGTAGGCATAATCGGTAAAATGGGCATGGAGCAAATCCGGTCTGCCGTACAGCTTGACCGCCTTGCGGTACAGGCGTCTGAGCGCCAGCTTTCCCAGAGGATAAAACATTGCTTTGGGTATGTTGCCCAGCGGAACACTCAGCTCCACCACCCGCACGCCCTGCTTTGTAAAGGTGTGCAGACCCCATCTTCTGGTGCGGCGAATCGAACGCAGGTCCAGCGCCAGAAAGACCACCTCGCAGCCCTCCTGCACCAGTGCCTTTGCCTGGTCGAATTCAAACACGCCGTTGGTCAGATATTTTTCGGTGGGTACCCCTCTGGATACGATAAATGTCAGCATAAAAAACCTCTTCCGTTTTTCTTTTTTCCTGTGCTAACTGTTTTGCTCAGACAAGCTGTCATACAGCTCCAGCAACTTTTTCAGCTCGATGTCCCAGTTGTACTTTTGCAGCACTGCCTGTCTGCCGTTCTCTCCCATCTGCTGCGCACGCTGCGGGTCGGAGAGGATGGCACCAATCGCCTGTGCCACCGCCTGCACATCGGCAGGGTCCACCGCGATGCCAAAATCATCCTGCTGCACACTGCGGCGCATGAAGGGATAGTCGGACACGATGACCGGCAGACCTGCCGCCATATATTCATAGACCTTGGTCGGGAAATTATCCAAGCTTGCATACTGCCCGACATTGAGGATGGTGGACATCCCGATGCTCGAGCGGGCATACACCTGCGCCAGCTCCTGACGACCGATATAGCCCAGATATTCCACGCAGCTGTACTCCGGCATTGCCTCCAGCTCCCTGCGGTACTCCTCGGAGGAATACTGCCCGGCAAGGATAAGCTTGACTCCCGCCTGATGCGCCGCTCGAATCAAATGAGTAATTCCCCGCTGGTAGGTCAGACTGCCGGTACAGCAGATGGTGTCCCCCGACTTTTGCGCCTCCTGCTGCGGAGGTGTCATCTCCTCGAGCATCACCGCATTGGAGAGGATGACCACCTGTTTTGCCCGATTTTCAAAGATGTTGATTCCATTTTTGGTGCAGGGAAAGAGGACCGCATCCAGCTGTTTGACCACATGGGTTTCATAGGCGCGGTACGCCGAGGAAATTATCCGCCGCAAAAGGGTAGGAATCCACTCCTTCTCCATAATCTGGGTCGGGTAGTCCTCATGGCTGTCGAAGATGACCTTCTTGCCCTTTTTTGCTAATTTCAGCCCGTAAGGCAGCAGCTCAGGGTCGTGGAATTCGTAGATGTCCGCATCCACCTCCAAAGCCTTCTGATAAACCGCCTTGGCTCCAAACAGCATCCTTTTGAAACGGGAGGAGCTATCCACCGGCACCTGGATGACCTGCACCCCTTTCTGGGTGGTGCAGCCAACCGACTGCGCATCCTTTGCCTTTACGACAAAGCTGACCTGATACCCCGCCTTTGCCAGCGAAGCACACTGCTTGTGAAAAATGCGGGTATCGTTGGGCGCATGGGCGCTGGATAAATGACAAACCTTGGTCATGATTCTTCCCCTTTTGTTGATTTCTATATAAAAATTACGATTTGTTTATTTCACTGTGTCTTCTAGAATTTGAAGCAACCGCTGTGTCAGCGCACGGTAGTCATAATCCTGTGCTGCCCGGCGCGCATTTTTGCAAATCTGCTGGTATTCCTCCTGTGGCATATGAGCAAAGCGCAGCACCTGACGGCACATCTCCTCGGTGTCCTGCGTAGGCAGGGTCACACCCGCGCCGTACCGCTCGATGAGGTCGTAGTTGACCGTCAAATCGGACAGCACCGGCTTGCCGCTGGCAAAGTAGTCAAACTGCTTGTTGAGGCTGCATCCAAAGCGCATGATGCCCGTCTGCTTGACGTGGTTGATATTGAGGTCCGACCGGGAAAGGATGAACGGAATGTACTTTTTTTCCACCTTGCCCGGAAAACGGATGTTGGTCAAGCCCTTTTGTTTGCACAGCTGCATCAGCTGCTCCCGTTCGGTGCCGTCGCCGTACAGCAGGAATTTGATTTTGTTCTCCCCCTGCTTTTGCAGATACTCTGCCATTTCCACAATCTTTCCCAGGTTGTTGACCAGTCGAATGGAGCCGGTGTAGACCACCTTGAAGGTGCTCTCATCCAGCAAATCCGGGTCATCCAGGCGATATTGCTGACAGTTTTGGTTAAACTCCTGCAAATCCACACCGTTGTTGAGGTTGTATATCTTCTCCAGCGGGACCTTGTCCTCCCAGTGCTTTTCCCGGATATAGTCCTTGCCGCCCTCCATCGTAAAAATCAGGCGGTCCGCTTTTTTGTACAGCCATTTTTCCAGTTGATACAAAGCCAGAATGATGGGGTTTTTGCGGGACATCCCCTTGTATTCCACAATCGACTCCGGCCAGATGTCGCGCACCTCCACCACACAGGGCACCTTTAAACGGCGCGCTGCCACCAGAGCGGAGGCTGCCGCAAAGATGGTGGGCGCCGAGGTATAGATAACGTCGGGGCGCTCCCCGTTTTTGACAAATTTTTTGACGGCTTGTTGAATCCGCAGCGGAAATTCCAACATGTTATAGATTCTGGACAGACCGTTTCCGCTGTAGTCGCGGGTTTTCAAAAAGGTATAGGGTACTCCGTCCATCTCCTGCTCCTTATAGAGCGAAGAATCACGAATCATATTGATGTTGGTGTTGTGAATCTCGCTGGCGGTAAAGATGCGGACTGTGTGTCCCATCTGCCGCAGAAATTTTGAAAAATAATAATGCCGCACCAGCCCGCCCATCGACGGCGGAATAGCATAATGGTTGATTATCCAAACATTCATCTGTGTCTGATTCCTTCTTTATCATAGTGCGCCTAGTGCAGCACCGCTCCCACCGTCTGCACCATCGTCTTGAAGTCCTGCCAGAGCGAAAAGTCCAGCAGACTGTTCAGGTTGTACTCCATCTTGCCCGGCAGCACCTGTTCGACATAGGTCCTGTCCGGGTCGGCGGAGCTGTCCAGCAGGCGGTCCTCGTCCTTATAGCGAATGGACGCCTGTGAGGTGACACCCGCCGGCAGTAGCAGAGTGGCAAGCATCTGCGGCGTATACTGCCGGACATAGCACGGGACCTCCGGTCGGGTTCCGACAAAGCTCATCTGTCCCATCAGGATGTTCAGCAGCTGCGGCAGTTCGTCCAGGCGGCATTTACGCAGCAGTTTGCCTACACGGGTGATGCGCATATCGCCCTGCACGGTCACCTGTGTACCCAGCTGCTGGGCGTTGGCGACCATCGTGCGAAACTTGAAGATGCGAAACTCCTGTCCATACTGGGTCACCCGCACCTGACGGAACAGCACCTCACCCGGAGAATCCAGTCGGATGGCAAGGGCTAATATCAGCATGACCGGCGACAGCAGCACCAGCAGCACCAGCGACAGCAGAATATCGAACACCCGCTTGAGCAGCAGCTGCCCGCGCTTGCGGGAGAGCGCTTCATAGTACGGACGAACGCTGTCATTTTGCAGCTCCTGCGGCAGCTGTTCCCACCTTTTGAGCAAACTTCTCACCTATCCCTTCAGCACCTTGGCAAAGCATTCCAGCAGATACTCCACCTGTTCGTCGCTCAAACAGGTGTGCAGCGGCAGGGTCACCTCGTTGCGGTACATGGCGTATGCGTTGGGATAGTCCTCGATGGAAAATCCCCGCTTTTTGTAAGCGGTGTGCATCGGCAATGGTTTGAAGTGAACGTTGGTTGCCACATCCATCTGTGCCATTTTAATAATCAGTTCGTTGCGGAACTGCTCATCCTTGCCATTTAGACGCACCAGATACAGATGACCGCTGGAGGAAAAATCCTCCCCATAGTGGCGCAGTACCGATACCGGCAGCTGCTCCATCGCCCGGTCATACCGGCTGATGATCTGCTTTCTGCGGGCAAGCAACGCAGGATAACGCTTCATCTGCGCTAGTCCCATGGCAGCCATGATGTCGGTCATATTGCATTTATAGCCCGGCAGCACGATGTCATACTCCCAAGCACCCAGCTGGGTCTTTGCCAGCGCATCCTTCGACTGACCGTGCAGCGAAAGGAGCATATAGTTGCGGTAGATTTCTTCATCATCCACCCCTTCCAGTGGATTCCATGTCACAGCTCCACCCTCTGCGGTGGTAAAGTTTTTGACCGCATGGAAGGAAAAACAGGTAAAATCTGCAATCTCGCCGCACATTTTTCCGTGGCGGCTCGCTCCAAAGGCATGGGCTGCATCGGCAACCACCGCTACCCGTCCCAGCGAGCGCTGGATGGCATTGTCCGATGGGGTAAACAGCGGCTGCTTGCGGCGCACGATTTCAAAGATGCGGTCATAATCGCAGATGACCCCGCCGATGTCCACCGGGATGATGGCTTTGGTGCGCGGCGTGATGGCACCTTCGAGCGCATCATAGTCCATCTCGTAGCCGTCCTTCTGGCAGTCCACCAGCACCAGTTTGGCTCCCACATGGCAAGCCACGCTGGCAGATGCGGTGTAGGTGTAGGCGCAGGTGATGACCTCGTCGCCCTCCCCGATGCCCAGCTGATGCAAGGTCAGCTCCAGCGCTGCTGTCGCCGAGTTCAGGCAGACTGCGCGGTTGGTGCGGCAAAACTGTGCGACCTGCCGCTCCAGCTCCTTGGTCTTGGGTCCGGTGGTAATCCATCCCGAACGCAGGGTATCGACCACCTGTGCGATCTCCTCTTCCCCGATGTCCGGTGGAGAAAATGGAATTTTCATAGCTGACTCCCCTTTCGCCTGTATCAAGTCAAATCTATCTGTGCGGTCCTGTCTACTCGGACAGGACCAAACCTACGATTTCTTTTTCCGCCTTTTCCAGACGGATGATCTCACGGTTGATTTCCGAGAGGATGGAAACACCGCTCTGTTCTACCAGCAGCACCGCGTCCGATTCTGCGGCTGTACGCATCGAAGCTGCATCCTCCAGCACTGCCGGACAAGCGATATAGGTCACTGTATCGTCGGTGCAGGCTGTCAGCTGCTGAATCATCTGTTCTGCCGCTGCATCCTTTCGGCTGCTGACCACCGCTACGGTGCAGCTGCTTTTTGGCAGCAGAGCGCGTACCGCTGCATCGGTGTAGGCTGCCGCCTGCTTACTGTCTGCAAATCGCTGTCTGCTGGCGTTTGCCTCCAGACGGTCGATCAGCCCTGCAAACCACGGCTTTCTTTTTTTACCCTCGGCGCCCACTACGGCAAACAGCTCCAGATTGTACAGCTTGGCTGCCTGATACGCTCCGTCCAGACGGTTGTCCGCCAGATATGCCAGCAGCACCCACAGGCAGATGATCACGCCGCCCAGTACACCGCCGATGATGCCAAAGAGAATCGCTTTCTTAAAGACTGCCGTCTTGGAAACAGCCGGCGGCTGCGGCATCGTCCGCTCCAGATTTGCCAGCTGCGCCTGATTGGTCTTGATCGACTCCTGCAGCTGGCGCATCTCCTCGTCGGTGGAGCGCTTGAGCGCCTCCAGCTCGTCATCCACCACAATCATGGTGGAATCCGAAATCACGGTGGTGGTATGCTCTGCAATAGCACTGCTCAAATTTTCCCGCAGATATTGAAAAACAAAACTGGTGATGGCAGAAGCGGTCTGCTCGTCCTGCGCTCTGGCACGGATGAGCACCACGCCCTGATTGCCGTCGCTGTGACGAACGGTCACATTGCCCACGCTGTCCTTAATCTTGATGTCACCTGCGCGCTGCACACTCAGCAGCTCGTCGATGTACTTAATGTCCACCGCCTCGCCCAGAATATCACGAATCCCGTCGTACAGCTGTGCGCTGCGGTAGGCATCGCAATAGGCGCTGACAATCTCGCCGGTTTTGTTCGGTGTCTGGTAGTATTGGCTGGGGACAATCTGGTAGCCGGTATCCACATAAAATACCAGCTCGCTGACTGCCTCGTTGAAAGCATCCAGATTGTAGTAGATGCTGTCCTCTGCATACTGCTGCATACTGTCCAGCCGCTGCTGCTGCTGTTCGATGGTGATGCGCAGCTTTTCGGTGGACTGGTTGTACTCGTCCAGCTTCAGCTGGTAGTCGTCCTGTAACTTCTGTGTGTTTTCCGCACTGACCGAGCGGTACGCCCGCAGTCCGCCAAAGGCTGCAAACACCACTGCAAAAGCCAGCGCAACGGCGAGTATCCTTTCAAATCGTTTCAAGAACAAAATGAGGACGTCCTTAAAGGTAACTTCCTTTCCCTGAATGCCCTGATGCATAAAATGCGGCATCTCCTTTCCCTGCTGTCAATCAAAATCTAATTGTTCTGTACCTGGCAGTTGACCTCCTCCGGGTCGCGGTAGGTCGGTACCACCTGCTTCATCGCCAGACGGATGTTCTCCCTTCCGCCTGCCTGCAAAGCCTTGTGCAGGATGTCCAGCTTTTCATCCATCTCCTCCTGGGAGATTTCCTGCTGGCGCTCGATAAAGATTTTGCTGCTGGTGGTCTTCATCAGACCGTCGCTCTTCATCAGCAGCTCCTCATACAATTTTTCTCCCGGGCGCAGACCGGTTTCCACGATGTCGATGTCCACATACGGCACATAGCCGGAGAGCTTGATGAGGTTTTCTGCCAAATCCAAAATTTTGACCGGCTGACCCATATCCAGCACAAACACCTCCGAGCTGCCTGCCATCGCTCCGGCTTCCAGCACCAGCTGCGCCGCCTCCGGGATGGTCATAAAATAGCGGATGATGCGCTTGTCGGTGATGGTGACCGGTCCGCCCGCCTCAATCTGCCGACGGAACAGCGGAATGACCGAGCCGTTGGAGCCCAGCACATTGCCAAAGCGCACCGCAGCATATTCGGTGTGGCTTCTGCCCTTCATGCTTTGCAGAATCATCTCGCAGAAACGTTTGGTCGCTCCCATGACGTTGGTCGGGTTGACCGCCTTGTCGGTGGAAATCAGCACAAACTTGTCCACTCCAAATTCGTCGGCAGCATGGACCACATTGTAGGTCCCAAAGACGTTATTCTTCACCGCCTCCTCCGGGCACTCCTCCATCAGCGGAACGTGTTTGTGGGCAGCGGCGTGGAAGATAATCTGCGGACGGTAGTAGCCGACCAGCTCACGCACCTTTTCCCGGTCGCGCACCGATGCAATCTCCACCTTGAGGTCCAACTTATTTCCATATTCCATCTTCAGCTCCTGCTGAAGGTCATAGGCGTTGTTTTCATAAATATCCACCACGATCAATCTCTTGGGACCGCGCTTTGCAATCTGGCGGCACAGCTCGGAGCCGATGGAACCTCCGCCGCCGGTGACCATGATGACCTTGTCCTGCAAAAAGCCGAACACTTCCTGATTATTAAAGACAACGCGCTCTCTTCCAAGCAGGTCGTCGATTTTGACATTGCGCACATTCTGGGTCAGGTTTTCGTTCTGCACCGCAGCAAAGCTGTCCGGCAGCACCTTGACGTGACAGTGCAGGGTGGAGCACATCTCCAAAATCTCCTTGCGGCGGGTCGGGTTTGCCGAAGGGATGGCAAAGATGATTTCGGTAACCATCGTGTTGCGCAGCAGCAGCGGCATCATGTCGATCTTTCCCTTAACCTCGATGCCGTGGATGAATTTGCCCACCTTTTCCGGGTCGTCGTCAAAAAAGCAGACCGGCTGGTAATGGTTGCTCACATTGTTCTTCATCTCGTTGAGCAGCGCAACACCGGCGTTGCCCGCACCGATGATGGCACAGCGCACCTTTTTGCCCTGATTGCGGCTGGTGACCTTCATGCGGTATTTGCGGTAGATAAACCGTGCGGTCATCATCAAAAGCAGCGACATTGAATAGATGCACAGTGAAAGGACGCTGGGAATCTTTGGAATCGGCAATATTTTCTGAATCAGAAAATACACCACATACGCAATCCCGCCCATAAAAATCAATGAGATGTACTCGTCCGTTTCGGCATATCTCCACAGACTGTCATAGGATTTAGACGCCCACAAAAAACCGCACAGGCAGACAATCATCAGCGTCAGGTTCGGTATCCATGTGAATATCTCTGTGATCAATGTGCCGTTGCGAATCGGCACCCAGTAAATCATCACAAAATAGACAAAATTCACAATGAACAGGTCCATCAAAAACACAATCTGCTTTCGATACCTGCTCAAGCCCTTTTTTTCTTTCACAACACTGTTCTCCATTCTGCATTCAAGTAAGCTGTTTGCCTCAGCTCCATTTTTAAAAGACAACGCAAAAGGGCGGTTTGTTTTTTATCTTACAAAAATAACAAACCGCAGTCGTAAAATAATATCCATATTATTTTATCATTTCCCACAACTATGCGCAATATTTTTTTGAGCCATTCGCCTTTTCCCACACGCGTTTTGTTCCTTTTTAGGGCATTTGCGGGGATGTTTTCAAAAATTCTTATACAAACTACCCATTTTTCCTGTTCTTTACCAAAAGCTGTCGGAATATTTTACAAAGGAATCCGCTTACTTTTAGCATAAAATGACAAGGCAGCGATCCTTTTTATACGGGTCGCTGCCTTGTGAGCAGATGTTGATTGTAAACAAAAGCAAATCCAGTTCAGAAAAATCATCTTCCCTTGCGGCTTTTTGCAAAGCGGAAAACCGGTGTCGGCAGCGAGAAGGTGAACACCACCGCCAACGCAATGGCAACGGCAATTTTGATGGTTTCCACCCCTTTTGCCACTGCCATCTGGTTGTTGCCGATGATAAAGTTATAGGCAGTGTAATAGATGCCTGCACCTGGAACCAGCGGGAAGATGCCACAAATCAAAAAGACGGTCACCGGCGTCTTGCGCCGCACTGCAAAGATGCGGGACATCACCGTCAAAACCACCACCGCCGCAAAGGAAGCCACTGCCGGCGAAGGGTAGTTCTGCATTACCAGCAGATAGCACAGCCAGCCGGCTGCGCCGCACAGTCCCGAATAGACATACTGCTCCCGCGGGACCTGAAACAAAATCGCAAAGGACACGGTGGCAACAAAGGACACCGCTGTCTGCGCCAACAAGGATAACATCCGTCCTTCCCCCTTTACAGCAATGTGATGCCGGTGAGCATCTGAAAGGCGCTGAGCACAATACCGACTCCCAGCGCAATACAGCAGGCTACCAGCACTGCGTCAATCATGCGGATGGTGCCCGACAGGTAATCGCCGTTGAGGAAGTCGCGTATCGAATTGGTCAGCGGAACACCCGGCAGCAAGGGAACAATCGAACCGATGACAATCATATCCATATTGTCCCCGAACAGAACATGAAAGAACAGCACACCCATTGCTGTCACCAGTGCGCTGCTGAGGATGTTGACCATGATTTTGTTGGCTCCCTTGGCAGTTAAAAACAAAACAAAGACCCACAGCACCAGCCCGGAGATAAAGGAAGCCAGGCAATCCAGCGGGCTGCCGCCAAACAGATAGCAGAAGGCTCCTGCGCCCACACCGGACACCAGCACCTGCAAAGCATTGCTGGTAAACGGAATCTGGTCGATCTGCTCAATTTTTTCCTTTGCCTGCTCAACTGTATACTTATGTGCGGCAATCTCTCGGGAAAGGTTGTTGACCGCCGCTACCCTGCCTAGATGGACCGATGACAGCGGTACATGGCGAATCTGGCTGGCAACCACCGGCTCTGCCTGTTCTGTCCCGGCGCCCACCTGGCGGCACAGCTGCTTGCCGTCCTCCTCAATCGACACAAACAAGCCGTTTGCCAGCACATAGACGTGAAATCCGCTGACACCGTATGCCTTGGCAACAATCTGCATGGTCTGTTGTACACGAAAGATCTCTCCTCCGTTTTTCAGCAGCACCTCACCGATGCGGGTGGTCAGCTCCAAAACGCTTTTTCCCTGAGTCAAAACGTTTCCCCCTTGCTTTAAGTTTCCCAAAGTAAATCCAATCTGTTTTTCAGTGTAACACATCCGGGTCAAATTCTCAATCATCTTCCAATTAAATTCCCTCGATTGATTGCATTTATTTTCATTTTGCGGTACAATCAATAGTTGTTGTCAGGTCATTTTTATAAGGAATCCCGCCGCTGTCCGCCCTGTCTTTCATCTGCGGACTCCATCCCAATGACCCGAACAAAGAGGAGGAATTTTCATGATACAATTTTTGATTCGGCACTTTGTTCCCGACCACGAGCAGACCCAGCAGCCGCAGGTGCGCCAACGCTACGGTGTTCTGGCTGCGGTGGTGGGCATCCTTTCCAACATCTTTCTCTTTTTGATAAAGGCGCTGGTCGGACTGCTGTTCCACAGCATCTCCATCACTGCCGATGCGGTCAACAACCTTTCCGACGCCGGCTCCTCGGTGATTACTCTGCTGGGCTTTAAAATCGCCGGCAAACCTGCCGACCCCGAGCATCCGTATGGACACGCCCGCATGGAGTACATCTCCGGCATGGTGGTTTCCTTTATCATCATCCTGTTAGGTCTCCAGCTGATGGGCAGCTCCTTTGACAAGATTCTGCACCCGCAGGCGGTGACCATCTCCGTTTTAACCTACGTTGTTCTGGTCATCTCCATCCTGGTCAAGCTCTGGCAGGGCATCTTCAACCGCACCGTCGGCAAGCTCATCGGCTCCGAAGCGCTCCAGGCAACCGCTGCCGACAGCCTCAACGACGTCTATGCCACCGGCGCAGTCCTCATCGGCGCGGTGGTCTATCACCTGACCTCCATCCCGGTGGACGGCTGGATGGGTATGGCGGTGGCAATCTTCATCACCGTCTCCGGCATCAAGCTGGTCATTGAAACCGGCAACCCGCTACTGGGAGAGGCGCCCGACCCACAGATGGTGCAGGAGCTGGCAGAACGTATCACCTCCTACCAGGGTGTCATCGGCATCCACGACCTTCAGGTCCATAATTATGGTCCGGGACGTATCTTTGCCTCGGTACACGCCGAAGTTCCTGCCAACAGCGACATCATCGCCAGCCACGACATCATCGACAACATCGAGCGTGAGGTCGGCACACAGATGAACATCAATCTGGTGATTCACATGGACCCGGTGGTCGTCGACGATGAACCCACCAACCGTCTGCGTGAACAGGTTCAGCAAATCGTCACCGACATCGACCCGCAGCTGAGTATGCACGATTTTCGCGCGGTGTTCGGTCCCACCCATACCAATCTGGTGTTCGACATCGCCGTGCCGCCCTCCTTCTCTTTAAGCGACAGCGAGCTTGAGCAGCTCATCGAGCGCCGTGCCAAGGAGATGGGCAGCTACTTCTGCGTCATCACCATCGACCACAATTACGCTTATCTTCCGCACAATTAAGCGTTCGATGGTCGCTGCCTTTCGTGCTTATTTTGTGTTATAATAAAAATGACGACATTTTTTGAGGAGGAATCCACTATGATTCGCATTGCCATCGACGGTCCGTCCAGCGCAGGAAAAAGCACAGTCGCAAAACAGATTGCCCGCGATCTTTCCATCATCTATGTTGATACCGGTGCGATGTACCGCGCCATCGGTCTGTATGTGCTGCGTCAAAACCTTGATACCAAAGATACCGCACAGGTTTGTGGCTATCTGCCCAACATCCGCATCGCCACCTCCTACGACCCGCAGACAGGTCAGCGCATCTTTTTAAACGACGAGGACGTTTCCGAACAGATTCGCTCCCCACAGGCGTCGATGGCAGCCTCCGACGTTTCTGCCATCCCGCAGGTCCGCGCCTTTTTGCTCTCCCTGCAACAAGATATGGCAAAAAAACAAAGCCTGATTATGGACGGCAGGGACATCGGCACGGTGGTCATCCCGGATGCCGAGTTAAAGATTTTTCTGACCGCCTCCAGCCAGTCCCGCGCCCGCCGCAGATATTTGGAGTATCTCCAGAAGGGACAGCAGGTGGAATATGAACAGGTATTGCAGGATGTGATCCAGCGCGACCATCAGGATTCCACCCGCAGCGCAGCGCCGCTGTGCCAGGCTGAGGATGCTGTCTTGATCGACTCCACCGAGCTGAGCTTTGTACAGACGGTCGATGCCATCAAACAGCTGATCGACCAGAAAATCGAACAGCTTTCGCTGACCATCTAGCCGATTGGCTGAAGATTCGGCTGCTTTGTCCCATTTTGAAGGAGGATTTTACTTGTTCTGTCTGAATCTCTCGGGAAGTGCCGCAGCGCCTTCCGCTTCGATTTAAAATTAGTCTGAAAGGAAGATTGATTTGTTCTACGAAATTGCGATCCGAGCCGTCAACCTCCTGTGGCACTTCTGGTTCCGACTGGAGATCAACGGACGGGAAAACGAACCGCAGTCCGGCGGGTACATCCTCGCCAGCAACCACTGCTCTGCCATCGACCCAATGATTGTCTGTCAGGGTATCCGAAAGCACCACATCCACTTTATGGCAAAGGCAGAGCTGTTTGAGATTCCGGTTTTAAAGCACGTCATCCGCTGGCTCAAGGCATTTCCGGTGTCCCGCGGCACCGGCGACACCACCGCGATTGAAACTGCCATGCAGGTCATCCGCGACGGCGAGGTGCTTGGGCTGTTCCCGGAAGGCACCCGCAGCAAGGACGGCAATCTGCTGCGCTTTAAATCGGGACTTGCGCTGATTGCCCAGCAGACCGGTGCGCCGGTGCTGCCGGTCACCATCACCTACTGTGACCCTGACAAGCGGTTTCGTTCCCGCGTTGTGGTCAATTACGGCACTCTGATTTCCTGTGAGGAATTGGGGATTCACACCACCGGCGCTGCTGCTGCCGGAGACCTGTCCCACGCAAGGGAATTAAAGGACGCCACCAGAAATCTAAAAGCTGCCATGGAGGAACTGAAAGCCCGGAACCTGTAAAAGGAAGGGATTTTCATGTCAAAGCAGCTTATCCTGCACAACCGTTTATTTTTCTTAAATCTGATGTCGTTTTTCGGCGGGTTTGTTTTTTATGCACCGGTCTCTCTGCTGGTCCGCACCCGCTGCGGCGTCACCGAAGCACAGTTTTTCCTGTTGGAAGCCATCCTGTCGGTCAGCATCTTTTTCTTTGAGGTCCCCTGCGGACTTTTGTCCGACCGGCTCGGCTACAAAAACACGCTGATTGCCGGCTCCTGCTTTCTGTTTGCCGCAAGGCTGCTGATGTTTTGCTCCGACCGCTTCTGGCTCTTTGCTGTCGAGGCAGTCGCAGAAGGCATCGCCTCTGCCCTTTTTTCCGGCACCTTTTCCGCCTATCTGTACGAGGTGGAGCCGCAGGATTTTGCCGAAAATCTTTCTAAAAACGACAACTGCTCCAACCTTGGCTTTATCCTGTCCTCGCTGGGATTTTTTGTCCTGTACGCTTACGGCGGAATCGACAGCTTGCTGTTTTTCACCATGCTGTTTTCCTTTGCCGCGCTGGTCTGCTCTTTCTTTTTAAAGCCGGTCGGAGCAAAGCCCTGCCGCCTGCGCAGAAAACAGGCGGCGGTCCCGGTTCATCTTTCGCTGGCAGCACCGGACATCGTGCTGGTTTTTCTTCTGGGATGTGTCAGCGTTGCCTTTCTGCTGGTCAATTTTTTCTATGTTTCACTGCTGATCAAGGTCGGCATCCCGGAAAAATATATGACCGCTTTCATCCTTGTTTATTCGGCAATCCAGCTGAGCGTCCCGCGCATCGTTCACCGGCTGCGTCGGTGGCAGCCACTGCTTTCCCTGCGGCTGTTTTTGGTTGTCGCCTGCATCATGGCTTGCGCCTTCCCCCTGATTTCAAACCTTGGAATCCTGCTGCCCATGCTGCTGTTCCCTACCGTTTTGTCGGTGCTTGGGGTCTATTTGGAGCAGTATCAGAACAGACGGATTGATGCCTTATCTCGCGGTGAAAACCGAGCTGAACTGCTCTCGGTTTACAGCATGGTTTCCCGCCTGACCGAAATCCTTTTCCTGCTTGGCTCCTCTGCGCTCAGCCGCCTGACGACCGACCTTGTGTTTTTCCTGCTCGGCACGCTCTTTTTGATTTCGGTCTTTGCCTGCGCCCTGTTACCCAAGCAGGAGAGCGACCAATAAAATCACACAGAAAGGATGGGTTTCCATGCCTGTTACCGTTGCCAAAACAGCCGGCTTCTGCTTCGGCGTGCGCCGCGCTGTCGATACCGTTTACCGGCAGCTGGAAGAAAGCTGCCGCACCGAATCCCCCAAGCTGTACACCCTGGGAGAAATCATCCACAACCCGCAGGTGGTCGAGGAGCTGAACGACCTGGGAGCGGTGGCTGTCGAACAGCTGCCCGAGCTGCTGACACTGGAACAAACCGAAAAGGTCCCGGTCATCATCCGCTCCCACGGCGTACCGCACAGCGTCTATGAAGCGTTCGAACAAAACGGCATCCCCTATGTAGATGCCACCTGCCCGTATGTTCGCCAGATTCAAAAAATCGTCGCTGACCAGCCGCAGGATACCCTGGTACTGGTCGCCGGAGATGCCAAGCATCCCGAGGTCAAGGGCATCATCGGTCATTGTAATGCAACATTTGTTACATTTGAATCTGCCGAAGAACTGCAAAAAATCACCGAAAACAGCCCAAATCTGGCTAAAATGAACAGCGTAATGGTCGCTCAGACCACTTTTAACACGTCGGAGTGGCAAAAATGCGTAGAAACTGCGAAAAAGCTGTATACAAAACCAAAAATATTTGATACAATATGTAAGGCTACATTGATGCGACAAACAGAAGCTGCACATTTGGCAGAAGTTTCAGATATCATGATTGTGATAGGCGGCAGACACAGCTCGAATACGAGGAAGTTGTCAGATATCTGCAGTCGGTACTGCAAAACCATTTGGGTCGAGACGGCACAGGAACTTTTGAACGGTCAAGCGGATGTTGTCTGCCAGATTGCTGCAGGCAGTCGTGTCGGTGTTACTGCCGGTGCTTCGACACCGGTGCGTATAATTAAGGAGGTACAAAAAACCATGAGTGAGATTTTGAAAGAAGAAGAAATGTCCTTTGAAGAGATGCTTGACCAGTCCTTCAAGAGTACATATACAGGGGAGAAGGTGAAGGCTGTCGTTACCAGCGTGGCTCCAAACGAGATCACCGTTGACATCGGCACCAAACACACAGGCTATGTTCCGCTTGCAGAGCTGACAAGTGACCCAAGCCTGAAACCAGAAGACATCGTGAAAAAAGGCGACGAGATCGAACTGGTTGTTCTTCGCGTAAATGACGTAGAAGGTACTGTTATGCTGTCCAAAAAACGTCTGGACGCACAGGCTGGCTTTGAAAAGGTAATGGCTGCTGCCGGCACCGGCGAAGTTCTCTCCGGTACCGTTACCGACGTTGTCAAAGGCGGCGTTCTGGCTATCACCGAGGGCGTAAAGGTATTCATCCCTGCTTCCCTGTCCGGTGTTTCCAAAAACGAACCACTCGAGCAGCTGCTCAAACAGAAGGTTGACTTTGTCATCCGCGAAGTAAACGAGAAACGTCACAGAGCAGTTGGCTCCATCAAAGACGTTCTCAAAGAGCAGAAGAAAGCTCTGGAAGAAAAATTCTGGGGCGAAGTTGAAGTTGGCAAACGTTATCAGGGCGTTGTCAAATCCCTCACCAGCTACGGCGCATTCGTTGACCTGGGCGGTGTTGACGGTATGGTTCACATCTCCGAGCTGTCCTGGCTGAGAATCAAACATCCATCTGATGTTGTCAAAGTTGGCGACGTTCTGGATGTATATGTAAAAGACATCGACACCGAGAACAAAAAGATCTCCCTGGGCTACAAGAAAACCGAGGACAATCCTTGGGAAGTACTCAAGAGAGATTACGAGATCGGCAGCGTAGTAACCGCTAAAGTAGTTTCCATGACTGCTTTCGGTGCATTCGCTCAGATCATCCCGGGTGTTGACGGTCTGATCCACATTTCTCAGATCTCCAACGAGCGCATCAACAAACCTCAGGACGTTCTGACCATCGGTCAGGAGGTTCAGGTTCAGATCACTGACATCGACTTCGACAAGAAACGTGTCAGCCTGTCCATGAAAGCTCTGCTGGACGATTCCGCTGAGGAAGCTGCTGAAGAAGTTTCCGCTGAAGACGCTGAATAAGTTCTTTTCAAGACCGGTGATTCCTTTTTAGGAACACCGGTCTTTTTCTATCTGCTTTGTAAAAACAGGAAGGAGGAGACAGATGTACCTGCACCAAAATGAATTGACCATCCGCGACGCTCTGCCCGCCGATGCGCCGCTGCTGTGCCGCTGGTGGAACGACGGCAAGGTGATGGAGCACGCCGGATTTCCACAAGGACTGGGCACCAGCATAGAAAAAATCACCCATCAGCTTTTGGAACCGAACAACCGCACCCACCGGCTCATCATAGAATCCGAGGGTCTGCCCATCGGAGAGATGAACTGGCGCAGAGAAGAAAGCGACCACGCTGAAATCGGCATCAAAATCTGTGAGAGCAACCGGCAGGAAAAGGGCTTTGGCTCCCGCCTGATTGCCATGCTCTGTCGGGATTTGTTTGCTAACCGCGGCATTGCCCGCATCACCTTGGACACCATGCTGGAAAATCAGCGCGCCCAGCACGTCTACGAAAAGCTGGGCTTTGTCAAAACCGGTGTACGGGAAAACTGCTGGCGCGACCAAACCGGAAGGCTGCGCACCGCTGTGGACTACCAGCTGCTGCCGCAGCAGCTCCGACTCCCCTTTGGCGAAAAGGAGCCTTGGGTGCGCGACGCTGTACCTGCCGACCGCAAAGCAATCGCAGAAATCTACCGCACCCTGTTTGAAGCAATGTCCAATCTTCAGCCACAGTATATCCATGCAGCCGAACAGGACCCTGATTTTATCCTCAAAATCATCACCGAAAGCAAAAAGGACATCCTGGTTGCCCAGTGCGGTGTACAGCTGCTCGGCTTTGCACTGGTGCTGATGACCCACACCCCGCCCTACCGCTGCTTTGTCCCGCACCCTTATGCAGACCTGCTGGACCTTGCCGTTCTGCCCGATGCCCGCGGAAACGGTCTTGGCACCCTGCTGCTTCAGGCGGTCAAGGGTTGGGCAAAGGCATACGGAGCGGACTATCTGGAGCTTGGCGCCCTTTCCAACAATCAGGGAGCCATCCGCCTGTATGAGCGGGAAGGCTTTCGCGAATGTCTAAAGACCTTCCGTGCCAGCCTGTAACGACCGGTACCCTGCAAACAAGAAAGGAGCCAATTTAAATGCCAAAATATAAAACAGAACTTCTGCAACAGTTGACGGCTGAAACTGTACAGCAAAAAATCGACGAATGTACTGCCCGGATGGACAAGGAGGGATTTACTCTGGTCAGCTTTTCCTTTATGGATGCGCAGACCGCCGTTCTGGTGTTCAAAAAAGGATTGAAGGGCAGTATGCTGTAACCATCATGCTGTAACCATCATACGATAATCGCTTTACATACAAAAGGAGGATGTGAAAAATTCACATCCTCTTTTTTGCCTTTTGTTATCGGGTCGCTTGAGCGAGCAGATCATCCAGCGAAAAGACCTGTGCATATCTTCCCTGCCAGATTTTCTGTTCATAATATGCTTCTGCCTGCTCGGCGGTCATGTATTCGTTATCATAGGTGGCGCAGCATCCCTGCGGCACCAGCACCTGATAGCCGCGCTCGAAGGCTGATTGGATGGTGGCATCCACGCACAGCTCGGTCATCATTCCCGCTACAATCAGCTGGGTAATGCCCTGCTCGCCGCACCAGTCCTCCAACTCTGTTTCCAGAAAGGCGCTGTTGTAGCTTTTGTCCAGCACCAGTTCGCCCTCTCTGGGTTGGATGCGCGGGTCAATCGGAGAAATTTCCCCCTCCTCTGCTGCCTGCCGAACATAGACCAGCGGCACCATCTGCTGACGGCACCACGCAATCAGACGGGAGAGGCGTTTGGTCACGCCTTCTCCGCCGTCCGGCAAGGGAGCGGTGGCTGCCTGCTGGACATCCACAATCAGACACGCTGTTTTTTCCATCGGCTGTTTCCTCCTGCGTGACCGCTTACTTTGCCATCAGCGCTTCGATGTCTTCCACCGTTTTCAGGATATTGGAGGACAGGTCGATCGGCTTTTCTTCGGTGATGATGATGTCATTTTCGATGCGCACGCCAATGCCCTCTTCCTCGATGTACAGTCCCGGCTCTACGGTAATGACCATGCCCGGACGCAGCGTCTTGGTGGTAGGGGTGGTGACATCGTGGCAGTCCAGTCCCAGACTGTGGCTCACGCTGTGATAGTAGTAGTCCCGAACGGTTTTGCCATCCTTGAGAAGACCGATTTTCGGCAGCTCCTGCTCATAGAACTCGATGACCATGTTGTTTAAATCCATCAAGGTCATGCCCGGGCGGGCTTTTTCGATGATAAGGTCCTGCACTGCCAGTACAACATTGTAGACTTCCTTCTGGCGCTCGGTGAATTTACCGTTGACCGGGAAGGTTCTGGAGATGTCGGCGCAGTAGTGCTCGTGCGCACTGCCCAGGTCGATGAGGACCAGCTCGCCGTCGTTGACCACCTGATTGTTTTCCGAGTAATGCAGAACGGTGGCTCTTGCGCCGCCGGCAACGATGCTGGAGAAGGCGTGCTCTCTGACACCCTGTTTTGCCAGCTCAAAGTCAAATGCGCCCTCCAGCTCACTTTCGTTGATGCCCGGATAGGAGTGCTTCATCATTGCTTCGATGGCGTGCTGGGTGGTGGTCTGCGCAATCTTCATCTTTTCGATTTCTTCATCGCTCTTAATGGCACGCATCCGCGCAAGGTCGCCGAAGAGGTCGTTGATTCGAACTGCCGGATATTCCTGCTGTACCTTGTGTGCCAGCTTGTGTGCCAGGGTCGACTCCTGCTCCGATGTGTGTTTCCACAGGTCCAGCCAGAGATTGGTTTCGCCCTCGCCGCGGTTAGCGCGAATCATCAGGTTGAGCGCCGATTCAAAGGTGTCCAGATAGCGGATGTCCTGCACGCCGCTGATGGCGGTGGCTTCGTCCGGTTTCATTCTGCCGCCGACCCACTTTGCCTGCACTTCATCATACGGCTCGATAAACAGCATCTCGCTGGTTTTTCCGTAATGGTCCTTGGTCATTACCAAAATCATATTTTCGTGGTCGATTCCGGTCAGATAGTAAAAATCGCGGTCCACCGAAAACGGATAAGCGCCGTCCGCCGAGCGCATGGGCGCACGTCCCGAAAAGACGACTGCTGCACAGGGTCCCGGTTTGTCACACAACAGCTGCTGCCGTTTCTGATTCAAATTGATATTCATGGTAAATTCCTCCTTTTTGTATATCAGGCATTTCTTTTGCATCGTTTACCCGAGCCGCACATCCATGCGCTGCTCATATGTTCAGTATATCACCTTAAATTTATAAATTCAATCATCTTTCCTTCTTGACAAAATGGATTTTCTCCTGTAAAATGAACATTGTTCAGTTTAAGAAAGGAGCTTTGCCATGAACACTTCTGTCACCTCCCGTGACACCATCCTGTCGGTCAGCCGCCAGTTCATCACCCAAAACGGTTTTGGCTCGGTGAATATGCGTGCCATCGCTGCCGCCTGCGGTGTTTCGGTTGGCTCGGTTTACAACTATTTCCCCTCCAAAGGGGATTTGATCTGTGCCGTTGTAGAAAGCGTGTGGCACGACATCTTCCATCTGTCCGGGCAATCCAACCAGTTTTCCAGCTTTACCGACTGCGTCAAATGGTTGTTTGACAGCATTCGACAGGGCTGTGCAGAATACCCTGCCTTTTTCACCCTGCACTCGCTGAGCTTTTCTGCAAGCGAAAAGCAAAAGGGCAGAGAGATGATGGAGCGCTCCTTTGCTCACATCCGCGCAAGTATGCTCCGTGTCCTGCAAAGTGACCCAAACGTCCGCAAGGATGCTTTTGACGGGGAACTTGGTCGCGAAGAATTTGTACAGATGGTCTTTACGCTGATCACCACCGCCTTGCTGGAGGACCAACAGGACTGCCGCGCCCTGTTGGTGCTGGTCCGCCGCTATCTGTATCAATAAAAAAATTTCCTGCTCTTTCGGGGAATCTCTTTCTGCCGGGGAGAGGGAATTTTTTACCGGCAAAACTGAACATTGTTCAAATTCAATCGGATGAGGTGAAAAAGATGAAAGTAAAAAAACGCACCCTGCTGCTGATTGCCTGCCTTGTGTGGAGCGCTGCCGGAGCCAACATCCTGCGCATCGGCATCATCAGCTACCTTCCCTTTGTATCTTTGTTCCATCTCCTTTTGTCCGCCGCTGTTTTTCTGCTGTTTGACCGGATGATTTTTGGCAGGCTGGTAGAAAAACACACCCTGCGCATCCTGTCCTACCCGGAAGAACGGCAGATGTTCCTGCGCTTTTTTGATGGAAAATCCTTTGCCATCATGGCGGGCATGATGAGCGGCGGCATCCTCCTTCGCCGCATTCCCGCAGTTCCCACACAGTTTATCGCTGTCTTTTACAGCGGTCTGGGAGCCGCTTTGCTGCTGGCGGGCATCCTGTTCGGGGTAAAATTCTTTACCTCCTCTTCTCATTCCTCTGCCGCTTAAAAGGAAACCGGCTCACCACCTATTTTAAAGTAAGAAAGGAAGTGCCTCTTATGCAGGCTATTATGGAAACTTCGTTCGACGTCGTCTATCTGATTTCGGTCATCACCATCGGTATCCTGATGGTTGCCAAAGCCAAAGGAAATAAGGAATACACCTTGTTCGGCATCATGGCAATCACCCTGGGCGCCGGGGATGCCTTCCATCTGGTGCCGCGCGCTGTCGCTCTGTGTACCACCGGACTGGAAAATTTCACCGTTGCCCTTGGAATCGGAAAGTTCATCACCTCCATCACCATGACCGTCTTTTACATCCTGCTGTACTACGTCTGGCGCCGCCGCTATCACATCAGCGGACAAAAGGGCATCACCATCGCCGTTTATCTGCTGTCCGCTCTGCGCATCCTGCTGTGCCTCTTCCCGCAGAACGCCTGGACCAGCGCCGATGCACCGCTGAGCTGGGGTATCCTGCGCAACATCCCGTTTGCGCTGCTGGGTCTGCTGATTATCGTCCTGTTCTATCAGAGTGCCAAGAAGCACAACGACCGCAGCTTTGGCTGGATGTGGCTGACCATTGTGCTCAGCTTCGGTTTTTACATCCCGGTCGTCCTGTGGGCAGACACCATCCCGATGATTGGAATGCTGATGATTCCAAAGACCTGTGCCTATGTCTGGACTGTATTGATTGGTTTTTTGGACATGAAGCGTGCAGCCAAGGCATAGACAAAGATAAAACAAAGGAGCCTGCTGAAAACAGGCTCCTTTGTTTTATCCAATAAACTGTATTCTTTTCTTGACAGGCGGCAGGTACGCCGTTAAAATCTCTCTTTGATTTGACCCAGCCTTTGGGCAAGGCTTGCAAGGTTCATCCGTTCTACCTCCTGTTGCTGCACAAAGGTTAATAGTTGCCGCCCACCGGAGCCAACAGCACCTTTCCGGTTCCGCGGTAGACGTTGACCAGACCTTCACCGGAAGCTGCCGAGCCGAGCAGCGTCTTACCCGAGCGCTCAACGGTAAAATCAAGGGTACCGCTCCAGGCAATCGCCATGTTGCCGTCCACCTTCAGCACATCGTCCTGCAAGGTGACCTCAATCAATTCCTCCTTTGGCGAAGGAGATTCCAAACAGAGCACTCCGTTCCCGACAACGCCAAGGTTAAACAGCCCTTCCCCGCCTGCCACCGCAGAGGAAAGATTCGAGCGCATGACCGCCTTCTGTTTGAGCTTGGAATCGCACGCCAAAAACAGCCCGTCGTCCAGCACGATGCTGCCGTTCCAGTCCGCCAGGTCAACCAGCAGGATATGGCGGTAGGTCGGTTCCAGCACCAGCACGCCATTGCCGGTGTACTCCGGTTTGACTGCCGACTCACCGGTCACCTTGCCACGCACCGCCTTGCCAAAAAAGTCACCGACCCCTTTGAGTCCTGTGGTCGCATTGACATTGCCTGCCATCCACTGCATTGCGCCCGCCTGCAGGGTGATGTTCGCCTTGGACAGGTCGCAGATGACCTGACGTTTGCGCACATTCATTTCGTTGCAGTAGTAGGCGGTCATCGCTGTCGATGGGGTAACGCTCAAATCCTTCAGATATTCCACCACGGTGAACGGTCCCATGCTCCCCAGCACTCTAACGTCATCATTGTCTACAAAATTTTTGATAGCAAACATCTGTCATCCTCCTAAAAATTCATCCTGTTTGGTCGGGCAATCTTGTTCTTTTAGTTGATTATATCAGCTCGGTGCCCGACGTGCAATCTTTTTTTAAGCAGGAAAAACAAAAAAGCCCAAAGCAAATCGCTTTAGGCTTTCACAAATTGGAGCGGGTTACGAGACTCGAACTCGCCACATCCACCTTGGGAAGGTGGCGCTCTACCGGATGAGCTAAACCCGCAAGGTTTTAGAGAACAAAAAAACAGACCAACCGGACTGGTTGGTCTGTGGAGCGGGTTACGAGGCTCGAACTCGCTACCTCCACCTTGGCAAGGTGGCGCTCTACCAGATGAGCTAAACCCGCAGATTTTTATCTGTATCCACCGAACGAAACCGGCATCCTGCTTAGAAAGAACTTTTAAAAAATCCATCCAAAACAATTCTGGATGGATTTTTTGGAGCGGGTTACGAGGCTCGAACTCGCTACCTCCACCTTGGCAA
>UMHH01021956.1_pt1 | contig 55010 bp, 51 predicted proteins | sample 1965491 | NCBI WGS metagenome assembly UMHH01 (sample SAMEA4836094, study PRJEB28245) | human gut metagenome | biome: gut microbiome; material: fecal sample | place: Denmark | collected 2008
CGGTTCAGTGTTCAGTGTTTAGTGGCAGCCCTTGCAGTGGCTGCAATCGCCGCCGCAGCTGCAGCCGCCGCCGTGCTTGTGGGTGTGCCATACGACCCAGCCCAGTGCGCCGAACACCAGCGCCGCCACGATGATGGTGGGCAGATTAAAGTTTGTTGCAATAAATTCCATCATACAGCACACACCCTTTCGTTTCTATCAGATACGGGAAGTATCCAGCTTTACTTCGTTGTTGTCGGCGTACTTGTTGGGGCGCACCATCAGGTAGATGAACGCTGCCAGCACCACAACAGCCACCACGGTGAACAGGCCGAAGTGCACCTCGCCGGTGATAAGGCCGCCCAGCTGATACACCACCAGCGCTGCGCAGTAGGCCAGAGCACACATGTAACCAATGGCGATGGCCGTCCACTTGCCGTTATTCATCTCGCGCTTGATGGCGCCCATAGCAGCGAAGCAGGGAGCGCACAGCAGGTTGAAGATCATGAAGGCGTAAGCGGACAGGGCGGTGTAGTCCTGCGCAACAGCAGCCCAGATCTCGTCGCCGTTCTCAGACAGCTCGCCGCCGAAGTGATACAAAACACCGAAGGTACCAACCACGTTCTCCTTTGCAATCAGGCCGGAGACGGAAGCGACGGTTGCACGCCAGTTGCCGAAGCCCAGAGGTGCAAAGATCCATGCGACCTTGGTAGCGATAGCAGCCAGCACGGAGTTGTCCTGATCCTCGACCATACCGAAGGCACCGTTCTCGAAGCCGAAGCCCTGCATAAACCACAGCACAACGGTAGCGAGCAAAATCACAGAGCCTGCGCGCTTGATGAAGGACCAGCCGCGCTCCCAGGTTGCCCGCAGCACGTTGCCCCATGCGGGCACATGGTAGGCGGGCAGCTCCATGACGAAGGGAGCGGGATCACCTGCGAAGAGCTTGGTCTTTTTCAGCATGATGCCGGAGCAGATGATGGCTGCCATGCCGATGAAGTAGGCAGACACTGCCACCAGCGAGGAGCCGCCGAACAGTGCACCGGCGATCAGGCCGATGATGGGCATTTTTGCGCCGCAGGGGATGAAGCAGGTGGTCATGATGGTCATGCGGCGGTCACGCTCGTTCTCGATGGTACGGCTTGCCATAATGCCCGGCACGCCGCAGCCGGTGCCCACCAGCACCGGGATAAAGCTCTTGCCGGAAAGGCCGAACTTGCGGAAGATACGGTCCATGATAAAGGCCACGCGGGACATATAGCCCACGTCCTCCAGAATGGACAGCAGGAAGAACAGCACCAGCATCTGGGGCACAAAGCCCAGCACCGCGCCCACACCGGCCACGATGCCGTCCATGATCAGGCCGTACAGCCAGCCAGCCACGCCGATGCTCTCCAAAAAGCCGCCCAGCGCATTGGGAACGATCTCACCGAACAGCACATCGTTGGTCCAGTCGGTGGCAAAGGTGCCCAGCGCCCAGCCGCCGTCCGCGATGGACTTGCCCATGGACAGGGAGTACATCAGGTACATCACCACTGCAAAGATGGGCAGTGCCAGCACGCGGTTGGTGACGATCCGGTCGATCTTATCGGAAACGGTCAGGTGCTCCACGCGGGCCTTCTTCTTGACAGCCTTGCCCACCACGGTGTTGATGTAGGCGTAGCGCTGGTTGGTGATGATGCTCTCAGCGTCATCGTCCATCTCTTTTTCGCAGTCCTGAATGTGCTCGTCGATGTGATCCATCAGGGTCTTGTCCAGCTTCAGCTCATCCTGCACCTTCTCGTCCCGCTCGAAGAGCTTGACGGCGTACCAGCGCAGGAAACGGTCATCCACCTTGCCCTGAATGCTCTCCTCAATGTGGGCAATGGCGTGCTCCACACTGCCGGTGAACACATGGGGCAGCTCGCCGGTCTTGCCGGCCTTGGCAGCGGCGACCGCAGCCTTTGCGGCAGCCTCGGTGCCCTCGCCCTTCAACGCGCTGATCTCCACAGCCTGACAGCCCAGCTCTGCGCTCAGCTTCTTCAGGTCGATGGTGTCGCCGTTCTTGCGCACCAGATCGATCATGTTCACAGCCATGACCACCGGGATGCCCAGCTCGATGAGCTGGGTGGTCAGGTACAGGTTGCGCTCGATGTTGGTGCCGTCGATGATGTTCAGGATGGCGTCGGGCTTCTCCTTCACAAGGTAAGTACGGGAGACCACCTCTTCCAGCGTGTAGGGGGACAGCGAGTAGATGCCGGGCAGATCCTGAATGACAACGTCCTTGTCGCCCTTCAGCTTGCCTTCCTTTTTTTCCACGGTCACGCCGGGCCAGTTGCCCACGTACTGGTTGGAGCCGGTCAGGTTGTTGAACAGGGTCGTTTTGCCGCAGTTCGGGTTGCCGGCCAGTGCAATTTTAATGCTCATTGCGGATACCTTTCCTCCCTTTTGGTCGTATCAGACCACTTCGATCATCTCAGCGTCGGCCTTGCGCACGCTCAGCTCGTAGTTGCGCACGGTAAGCTCCATGGGGTCGCCCAGCGGCGCCACCTTGCGCACATAGATCTGCACCCCCTTGGTGATGCCCATATCCATGATGCGGCGCTTCACCGGGCCTTCGCCGTGCAGCCGTGCCACGGTGGCGGTCTCGCCCACCTTTACGTCTTTCAGTGTTTTCATCGTACTCGTTCCTCCCTTGCAGTATTTCATGCAGCACCGGGAAGGCGCTGCTCAGGACACCATGATGCGGCTTGCCATGGTCTTATCCAGTGCCAGCCGGCTCTGCTTGACCTGCACGATCAGGTTGCCCGCGATCTCGTTGACCACGGTCACCTCGCTGCCAACCACGAACCCCAGCTCGGCCAGATGCAGCCGCACCTCGTCCTTGCCGCTGATCCTGCGGATGGTGACGGTCTCGCCTGCTTTTGTCATCGTCAAAGGCATCATCGCTGTGCTCCCCTTCCATAAAAATGATGTGATGCTGCGGTGGTTAGTCAGCCGTAACTATCAGCGTAGATAGTTTATCGCTGCTAACCCGGCTTGTCAATAGTTTTTTCATATCTCATAGTTAGTTTATATGAACAAACAAATTTTATGCCGGAACCGGCCCACATTTTTATCAAAATCATCAATGACTAACTCTATTTCTTGAGTTAAAGTTAGCCAATGTTTACATTTTCAGAGGGTCGCTTTGCCATTTTATAGGGCAGGGTGACGGAGAATGACTCCTCCCGTGAAAAGGCAATTCTGGAAAATCCGCAGATTTTCCAGAATTGCGAAATAAAAATAATCTTTCCGCTATTTATGCGCAGAGCAACGCGGAGCGCATTCAAAATCGTCCCACCCCGCGCGGGAGTGCATTCCCCCAAACACACGACCGCCCGGTGCAGGGGTCAAAACTGCACCGGGCGGTCATGTGTAAAAAGGAGGATCGCTCTCTCCTGTGTCGGAAGCATAGGAGAGTTGCCAGGATAAAAGAGAGTATTTGAAAAGAGAATATCAATTTTTCAGGCGGCGACCGCCAGCTTTAAAATGGGCGTGCCGCTGTGGAACAGCCGCAGGTACACCGCCGTGCACTTGGCCAGCTGGTCAAAGTGCTGCTGGGCTGCGGCGGGGTCACCGTAGGACTTCCAGCATCCGCAGCAGGTAAAGCACTTGCCCCGGTGCCGGATAAAGCCCACCACATCCTCCAGCGGATAGCCCAGAAATACCCCGATCTCGTGGGGGAAATCCGCCGCCTCCGCCGCGCAGCACAGCCGCAGGCTGAGCTGGTCCAGCAGCGCGTTGCAGTCCGCTGCATCTTCCGGCAGACGGTAGCCCTCCCGGGCTAAAAAGCCGCGCACAGCGGCATCTGCCAGCACCGTTTGCAGCTTGGCAGCGCGGTAGACGTACACCAGATACTGCCGGGTGGCAATGCACCCCCGCAGCACCCGCACCTGCAGGCCCTTGGGGTTCAGCTGGGCATTCCAGCCCGCCACCCGCCGGGCAAGGTCGGCACGGTTTCGCGTTTCGTAGCGGAACAGCCCCGCAGGCTTCAGCCCCGCCAGTACCGGGGCACATTGTTCGATCATTACGGTCTCAAAATCACGCTCCATGGCGGTTCTCCTTTGGCGGCGGTGTCGGGGTCAGTGTGCCCCGGATGCCGGGCTGTTATAAGTAAGACGTGGCTAACCTCCACCCCAAAAAAGAAGCAGCACGCCCGGGCTGCGGGCACTGCCGGTGGGGTCTCACATGGTTAGTTGCTTCTAACGCCAGTAGTGTACCACAACGCAGCGGGCTGTGTCAAGCCTTTCCGGCAAAAAAGTTATTTATGGCAAACCACACTCGCGCTACCCTTCCGGCGGCGGTTATGATATAATCGGGGTATTATCGGGTCTGCCCCTTGGGGCGCACCCCTGCAAGGAGGCCAAACCCATGCCCACGCCCATCACCGCGTCCACCCTGTCTGCGCTGCTGAGCACCGCGCTGGCGCAAAAGCCCACCCGCCCGCTGGTGCTGGCGCTGGACGGCCGCTGCGGCAGCGGCAAGACCACCCTTGCCAACGGGCTGTCAGCGCAGTTTCCCGGCTGCACCCTGCTGCGCACGGATGATTTCTACCTGCCGCCCGCCCGGCGCAGCCCGGACTGGGCACACACCCCCTGCGCCAACATGGACCTTACCCGCTTGCGGGACGAAGCCCTGCGCCCTGCCTACGCGGGGCAGCCCGTGGCCTACCGGGCGTACAGCTGCCGGGAGGGGGCTTATCTGCCCCCGGCACAGCTGCCCGCGCAGCCGCTGGTGATCTTAGAGGGCAGTTACAGCCACCACCCGCTGCTGCGCTCCTACGAGACGCTGCGGGTGTTCGTAACCTGCACCAAGGCCGAGCAGACCCGGCGCTTACAGGCGCGGGAGGGCGCACGCTACGTGGATTTTGCCGCCCGGTGGGTGCCGCTGGAAGAGGGGTACTTTGCGCAGTACGGCGTTGCCGAAAACGCGGATTTTGTGGTGGAGACCACCCAAGGCGGGACGATTTGAAATGGCTTCCGCTACGCTCTAGCCATGTTCAGCGGAAAGATTATTTTTAATTTCGGAATAGCGGAGCGTCTGCGGACGCTCCGCTATTCCATTTTCACGGGGAGGGGTCGTAACGAGAATGACAGCAAAAAACTCCCCCTGCACCGTGAGATGCAGAGGGAGTTTAAATTTACAGGCTGTTACTTATTCTTGTACATATCCTGATAGTAGTTCTGGTAGTCGCCGCTGGTGACGTGGTTCATCCACTCCTCGTGGTTCAGGTACCAGTCAATGGTCAGCACGATGCCCTTCTCAAAGGGAGTTTCGGGATACCAGCCCAGATCGTTCTTGATCTTGGTGGGGTCGATGCCGTAGCGGCGGTCGTGACCCAGACGGTCGGCGACGTGCTTGATCAGCTCCTCGCTGATGCCCTCGTCCTGCAGACGGTCGTGCAGCTGGTTGATGATGGTCTTGACGATGAAGATGTTGGGGCGCTCGTTGTGGCCGCCCACGTTGTACACCTCGCCGATCTTGCCGCCGTTTGCCACCATATCAATGGCCTTGCAGTGATCCTCCACATACAGCCAGTCGCGGATCTGCATACCGTCGCCGTAGACGGGCAGCTGCTTGTGGTGCTTGACGTTGTTGATCATCAGAGGGATCAGCTTCTCCGGGAACTGGTAGGGGCCGTAGTTGTTGGAGCAGCGGGTAATGTTCACCGGCATACCGTAGGTGTCGTGGAAGGCCATGACGAACATATCGGCGCTGGCCTTGGAGGAAGAGTAGGGGCTGTGGGGGCACAGGGGCGTGGTCTCCATAAAGAAGCCGTCTGCGCCCAGAGCGCCGTACACCTCATCGGTGGAGACCTGCAGGTACTTCTTGCCCTCTTTCCAAGTCTTGGCATCGGCGTCGTACCATGCCTCCTTGGCGCGCTGCAGCAGGTTGACGGTGCCCATCACGTTGCTCTGCACAAAGATCTCGGGGTTCTTGATGGAGCGGTCCACATGGCTCTCGGCGGCAAAGTTGATGACGTAGTCGAAATCGTACTTTGCAAACAGGCTCTCCACCAGCTCCTTGTCGCAGATGTCGCCCTGCACGAACACATGGCGGGGGTCGTCCTCCACGTCCTTCAGGTTTTCCAGATTGCCCGCGTAGGTCAGCTTATCCAGATTGACCAGCAGGATCTCCGGGTATTTCTTGAGCATATAGTGCACAAAGTTGGAACCGATAAAACCGGCACAGCCGGTGATCAGATAGGTTTTCATAGGTCAGTATCCCTCTTTATTTATTTGTTGTTGTTCCCGGACTGCGGACGGGCTGCGGCGCGGGCGCGTTCCTCCTCGGCGCAGCAGTGCTTTGCCACAAGGTAGAGGTTCTTGTTCATGCTGTTCAAGGTCTTGCCCATGGCCTTGGTGTATGCCTCCAGCCCTTTGTTCATGCTGTGAAGCTCCTCATAGGTGGCTTGGGTGTACCGTGCCAGACCCGCACTCATGTTGCTGAGCTCCTTGTGGGTGGCTTTGGTGTACTCCACCAGCTCCGCAAAGGCGTACAGCGCCCATGCAAGGAACATTTGCAGCACCCAGAACACCACGGCGACCGTCAGCCCCAGCACGATGGCTGAAAACCGACTGAAGGGCTTCAGCATTTCATGGACCGAGCCGCACAGCATGGCTGCAAGCACAAAGGCCAGCACACACTGCACCTTTGCAAGGATCTTTAATATCTTGACAGATCTGCCAAAAATCGCATCAAACATGATACATCCTCAGTTCTTCCGCAGGGGGGATTTTCAGTTTTTTCAGCCCTTCATGCCGTTTTCGCCGTCCCAGTGGGCGAAGAAGCAGGCCAGCGCGTCCTTCCAGTCGCGGACATCGTTGCCCACGGTGCAGCGCAGCATCCGGTTGTCCAGTGCGCTCCACTTGGGGCGGTCGGCGCTGTCCGGGTGCTTTGCCTTGTACTCCTCGCTGGTGCAGGGGGCAACGGTAGCGTCCACACCGGAAAGGCGGATGATCTCGGCAGCAAAATCGTACCAGGAGCAGATGCCCTCACCGGTGCAGTGGTACAGGCCGTACTCGTGGGTCACGCACAGCTGCAAGATCTCGTGGGCAAGGTCGGCAGCGTTGGTGGGGTTGCCGCACTGGTCGTTGACCACTTCCAGCTTGCCGAACTTTTTGCCTGCGTTCACGATGGTCTTGACAAAGTTTTTGCCGTAGTAGCTGTACAGCCACGCGGTACGCACGATGAAGTGGCGGTGGCAGAACCGCTCCACATACTTTTCGCCCATGAGCTTGGTAGAGCCGTAGGCGCTGATGGGCCCGGGCAGGGTGGCTTCATCCTGCGGGATGCCGCCGTTCTCCCGGCCGGAGAACACATAGTCGGTGGAAACGTGCACCAGCCGTGCGCCGGTCTTTTCGGCAGCCTGCGCCAGATTGCGGGGGCCGAGGGCATTTGCCTTAAAGGCGTCGTCGTGGTGCACCTCGCACCCGTCCACGTTGGTGTAGGCGGCGCAGTTGATGATGATATCCGGGCGGTTGCGCCGCACGAACTCATCCACCATCCTGTAGTTGGAGATATCCAGCTCCGGCAGATCCACCGGGATCACCGTAGCGTTGAGCAGCTTTTCGGGGATGGGGCCCAGCTCGCTGCGGCCCTCCTGCAGCTGCTTGAGCAGCTCTGTGCCCAGCTGCCCCTTGCAGCCTGTGACAATGATTTTCATACCAATGTGCCTTTCCTTATGCTTAGTAGCGCAGCTTGCCGTCGGCCACGTTCTTCAGATGCTGGCCGTAGGGGCTCTTGCCGTAGCGCTCGGCGCTTTCCAGCAAGGTGTCGCGGTCGATCCAGCCATACTTGAAGGCGATCTCCTCCGGTGCGCTGATCTTGATGCCCTGACGCTTCTCGATCATGTGCACAAAGTCGGCAGCCTCCACAAGGCTTTCCATCGTGCCGGTGTCCAGCCATGCAAAGCCGCGGCCCAGCAGCTGCACATCCAGCTCGTCCTGCTTCAGGTACATATCGTTCAGGGTGGTGATCTCCAGCTCGCCGCGGGCAGAGGGCTTTACCTGCTTTGCCATCTGCACCACTTCCTTGTTGTAGAAGTACAGGCCGGTGATGGCGTAGTTGGACTTGGGATGCTGGGGCTTTTCCTCCACGCTGAGCACCTTGCCGTCCTTGTCGAACTCCACGATGCCAAAGCGCTCGGGGTCCTGCACATAGTAGCCGAACACGGTGCAGCGGCCCTTGTTCTCTGCGTTGGCCACGGCGCTCTTGAGCAGCTTGGAGAAGCCGTTGCCGTAGAAAATGTTATCGCCCAGGATCATGGCGCAGCAGTCGTCGCCAATGAACTCTTCGCCCAGAATAAAGGCCTGTGCCAGACCATCCGGAGAGGGCTGCACCTTATACTGCAGATGGATGCCGTACTGGCTGCCATCGCCCAGCAGTGCCTCAAAGCGGGGCGTATCGGTAGGGGTAGAGATGATCAGGATATCCTGAATGCCCGCCAGCATAAGGGTGGACAGCGGATAGTAGATCATGGGCTTGTCGTAGACCGGCAGCAGCTGCTTGCTGGTGACCATGGTCAAGGGATAGAGCCGTGTGCCGGCACCGCCGGCGAGAATAATGCCTTTCATACTTGTGCACTCCTTTTTTCTTATAAAAAGATGTGCAGCTTAATTCAAAGCGGAGCTGCGTCCGCTGTAAACGATTTTGGGTCTGCCATGGCCGCATTTTTGCAAAAGACGATGGCCGTACACTTTATTTTACTATGAAAGCACGCAAAATGCAAGAGGCGGAAACGACAGAAAGCGGTGTGCCGTCGGCACACCGCTTTCTGCGAATCAAAAACAATATTTTTTCTTCCCCGCTCACCACGCAAAGCCCCACTTGGAAAAGTAGCGCAGCAGGCTGCGCAGCTGCCACAGAAAGGGCTTCAGGCTGCGGTGCGCCGCGCGGTGCCATGCGTGGATGGCAGTATACTGGGGCACCAGATACACCTTGCCCCGGGTGCGCATCTTCTGGGTCAGGTCGGCGTCCTCCACATACATGAAGTACCCCTCGTCAAAGCCGCCCACGGCCTTGAAGGCGGCAGTGTCCACCGCCGAAAAGCTGCCGGTGCAGAACTCGATCTCGGTGGGCTTTGTCAGGTCTTTGTCTGCCATCAGGTAGCGGTCGTTGCACTTTGCCCAGAAGCGCAGACAGGGCAGCTGACGGTAGACCATGGCGCGCACGTTGCACCGGCGCAGCGGCAGCTGCTGGGGTCTGCCGTCCGGGAAGGTCAGCCCCGGGCGGGTCATCACCACGCCGGGGTGCGCCGCCATCCAGTCCGCAAGGTCGCTCAGGGTGTCCGCGGTCAGCTGGATATCCGGATTCAGGATAAAGTGCACCCGGCTGTGCAGCAGCGAGAGCACTGTGTTGTGCCCGGTGCCGAAGCCGCCGTTTTCCAGCCGGCAGAGCACCTGCACCGTCTGCCCGGGGACGGTGCGCAGGGTGCCGTCTTTTGCGGCGGCGGTCAGCTGCCCGCCGCTGCCGTCCGGGCTGGCGTTATCCACAAGATACAGCGTGAGCGGGTAGCGGCGGGTGCAGTCCAGCACGGTCTGGGCGGCCCTGATGGCCTCCCCGGCACCGTTATACACCACGATACAGGCCGAAAGCTCCATCTGCGTTCCCCCTTTCGGTTCGGTTTGGGTCAAAGGCTCACTCCAGCGGCTTGATGTCAAAGCTGAAGTCCTCCTTCATCAGGTCAAAGTTGGGGTTCATGCAGGGGTCGCCCGCAGCCAGCTGCTTTGCCCACCGCTTCTGGAACCGCTCCACCTCAGAGGCAAAGCGCTTGCGCTTGGCAGGGCTCTCGTCCAGCCCGCGGCTCTTGCTCTCGTAGTGGTACAGCTGGGCAAAGGGGGTGAACACGTTGGTGTATCCCGCCTCCCGCACACGCACGCAGAAGTCCACGTCGTTGAAGGCCACAGCAAAGCTCTCGTCCAGCCCGTTCACCTGCTCGTACACGTCCTTGCGCACCATCAGGCAGGCAGCGGTCACGGCGTACACATCCTGTGCATAGACCAGCCGTCCCATATAGCCGGGGTGCCCCACAGGGAAGTTCTTGTGCATATGCGCCGCCAGCGTCAGGAAACCGAAGCCGATGCCCGCGTGCTGGATGGTGTTGTCCGGGTAGAGCAGCTTTGCGCCCACGCAGCCCACACGGTCCTGCTGGGCATACATGACCATCTCCTCCATCCAGCGGGGCGAGATGACCTCGGTATCGTTGTTGAGCAGCAGCAGATACTCGCCGGTGGCGGCCCGTGCGCCAAAGTTGTTCAGGGCGCTGTAATTGAAGCCGGTGCCCTGCCATGTGAGCACATGCAGGGTGTCCGGGTGCTCCTTTTGCAGCTGCTCGTAGCAGCGGAAGGTGGCAGGCTCCTTGCTGTTGTTCTCGATGATGATGACTTCAAAATCCGGGTAGGTGGTCTTGCGGTAGATGGACTCCACGCACACCCGCAAATCGCCCGAATGGTCGCAGCTGGGGATCAGCACGCTGACCCGCCCGGGCTTTGTGATGGTGTAATCGGTCTTGTAGAAGCCCGGGGTGTTGGGCACCATGGTCACCGCGTCCACCGGCACGCCCATGCGGTCGTAGTGGGCACGCAGCGCCTTCATGGCTGCTTCCAGACAATAGGTCTTGGCAGAGATGTTGCTGGCCACGCTGGCCGGGCTGGAACGCCAGTAATACAGCAGGTGCGGGATGTGCACGATCTTTTCCGCCTGCTCGGTCAGGCGCAGGTAGAGGTCGTAATCCTGACTGCCGTTGAACTCTGCCCGCTCGTCGCCGCCCACCTTTGCCAGCAGCGCCGCGCTGAACACGCTCAAATGGCAGATATAGTTGTTGGAGCGCAGGTTGTCCAGCATATAATCCGGCTTGAAGTGGTAGACCGTCAGATGGTCGATGTCCCCTTCAAAGGTCACTTCGTCGGTGTACACAAAGTCCGCACCCTGCTTTGCAATGGCTTCCGCCACATACCACAGTGCGCAGGGGTGCAAAATGTCATCATGGTCCAGCAGGGCGATATAGTCACCGGTGGCAAGGGCAAAACCCTGATTGGTGTTGCCCGCAATGCCCTCGTTGCTGTCCAGTTTCCGGTAGCGGATACGGCTGTCGGTGCGGGCACGCTCCTGCACGAGGGCTCCCACGTCCGCGTCCTGTCCGGCATCCACCATGCACAGCTCCCAGTTGCGGTAGGTCTGGTTCTGCACCGAGTCCAGCAGCTCCACCAGAAAATCGTGGGGGGTGTTGTACAGCGGCACCACGATGCTAATCAGGGGTGCAGCGGGCTGGTCTGCGGCCTGTTTTACCAGCAGCTCCACGTCCGCAAAGCGGTCGGCGGGCATCGCCTTGCCCGGGAACAGCTTTTTGTACTCCTTTTTGGCCTTGGCCTGTGCCTTTACGCCCGCAAAGCCCACCCGGCGCAGGGTGGCAAAAAAGACGAACAGCGGGAAGGTGCGCCACAGCTGGCGGCACTTGCTTACCAGATACCGCAGCGGCCAGCTGGCCTTCCAGAAGGTGGAGTTGACCACGCTGTTCAGGGTCTTTTCCAGGTTCTGCTCGTGGCTGCGGCTCAGGGAAAGGTCGCTGCGCAGCCGCTCCAGCTGGGCAGCCTGCTGGGCTGCGGTGCGCTCGGCCAGCAGGGTACGCTCCCGCAGAACGTCCAGCTGCTGCTCGTAGCCGTTTTCCAGCTCCGGCAGCTCCGGGGCGTCCATGCGGCAGAACAGCGCGGTCAGCTGCTCCTTGCCGCAGTCCTTCCACGCCAGCTCCCGGCAGAAGCCCTGCGCGGCAAGCTGCTTTGCGCAGTCTGCCATGCCGGCGTACTCTGCGCACACCAGCAACACTTTTTCCGCCTGTACGGCGGGCAGGGTGACCCACTGGGGGTCTGCCACCACCAGCAGCTCCGGGGCGCTTTGCACCACCGCAGTATTCATTTTACAAAAAGCTTTTTCCAGCAGCCCGCTGTCCTCCAGCACCTGTACGCTGCGGGGAGCCAGCTCCCGCACGATGCGCTGTGCCAGTGCACGGCAGCGCTCGGCGGCCTCCTGATTCTGCTTTTCCTGATCCAACTCCATGCTGATACTCCAATCCGTGCGCTTTTCCACGCAGTTATGTTTCCCGTTCATTTTTCACAAACGGATATAGTATACCAAATCTTGCGGCGTTTGAGAAGGTTTTTCCAAAATTTCAGTGAAACATGCTCAGCGGAACAATCCCGCCAGCCAGCCGAACAGTCCGCCGCTGCGGGTAGTGCTGGTACGGATCTTCGCCCCGGTGTAGTAGTGCTGCAGGATCTGCTTGTAGTTCATGCCCTCCTCGGCGGCGTAGCCCACTGCGCCGCACTGGCTCATGCCCACGCCATGACCATAGCCGTAGTAGGTCATGCAGGGGGTGCCGCTGGCATCGGTGCCGAAATCGAAGCAGTAGCGGGAGGAAACGAACTGGTTGATGTACCGGTAGCTGCGTCCGTTGGACACCAGCGTGTTGTACTGCACAAAGCCGCCCAGATCCTTGTGGGTGGTGTCGGCGCTCTGGTAGGGCTCGCCGGTGCGGCTGTCGTTGTATTCTATATAGGTGTAGTCCTTGCCGATCACCCGGCGCAGCAGCTTGTGGTACTGCTCCTCGTAGGGGCTTTCCACACTTTGCAGGTAGGGCACATCCGTGCCCCATGCGTCCAGACTGGCGCAGGTACCGTACACACCGGTCTGGGTGTTGTAGCCCGCACTGGCCGACCATACCGCATCGCACACGCTGCCGTTGTACACCAGCACCTCATCCTTGACCGCCTGCACCGCCTTGCGGATGGCATTGCGGGCAGAGGCCGGGATCTGATCGACCGGGGTATAGATCAGCGCATTGGTGGACGAGCCGTACTGCTTGTGGTATTCCAGATAGGAGTGCACCGCCACCGCCTGCGCCTTCCACGCCTGCTGCGCGGCGCTGGCGCTGACAAAGCTGCCAATGGAGCCAAGCTCGGTATAGGTGATGCCCACCAGACAGTCCTCAAGATCCAGCGTAACATTGCGCTTGAGCCCCTGCCCCTTGATGTTCAGGTAGGGCATGGTGATCTTATCCTTGGAGCCAAACAGCCAGCTGAGACAGTTTTCGTCCTCTGCAGGGATCAGGGTGGTATCGGCCCCGCCGATGGTGGTGGCAGCCGAAGCCGCTGCCGCCGGGATGCAGACGCAGAGCACCGCCGCCAGCAGAAAAGCCGCCGCGCGGCGGGCAAAAGAATGCAGATGTTTCAAAGTCTGGTTCCCTCCTTGTGGGTATCATTTACGTTTTGATCTGACCTTAGTGTAGCACAGCCCGCGCCGCCGGGCAAGAACCGGAGTCATGTATTTTACGCCATGCGGGACGATCTGAAAAAAGACGCAAACTTTCTCTTGATTTTGCCCAGGGAATCCGGTATAATAAAAGACGTTCAAACCGATGCGCCGGTGTGTCGGAATGGCAGACGAGGGGGACTCAAAATCCGCTTCGTGATTTTTCTTGTCTGTACGAGAAATTCACGATTGTGCGTTGAATTTTGAAGGTTTGTCGAAGCAGGATTTCTTACATCCCTCCTGAACATCCCTCCAATCTTCAGAAACCGGTACGAATGTCTCAAAATTGAATATCAGCCGATGTGGCGGAATGGCAGACGCAAACGACTCAAAATCGTTCGGGAAACCATGTGGGTTCGAGTCCCACCATCGGCACTTCATCATAAAACAGCTTAGGATCGAAAGATTTTAGGCTGTTTTTCTTTTTTGCCCATTTTTTATACTTTGGCGTTTTCTGGGAAGATATTGACGATTGCATTCGCCGAAGATACCTTACTGGAGAAATCCAGATGTGTATAAATGTTGCTTGTCGTGCTGATGTCGCTGTGCCCCAGCCACTCCTGAATCTCCTTCAGGCTCACGCCATTGGCATAGAGCAGACTGGCGCAGCTATGGCGCAGATCGTGAAAGCGGATACGCTTCATCTGGTGTGCGACCAGAAAATCCGGGAAATGTTGGCTCAGGAAATCGGGCCGAATCCGTTTTCCCATCGGGTCTACATAGATATAGTCAAGATAATCGGTGCAATAGCTTTTGCCGCAGACCTTCCGATTCTGCTCCTGCTCCTTTTTCATTTTATTGAGCATCTGCTCACAGGCAGGGATTAGGGGAAGTGTCCGGCAGCTCGACTTTGTTTTTGTCTTATCTCGTGCGATTTCTGTTAGCGTTCCGTTGACCTTTGCGGTCACAACCGTATGCTGAATGCTGATTTTCTTGTTTTCAAAGTCAATGGCATCCCATTTCAAGCCAACAACTTCACTGCGCCGCAGGCCGTAGAATGCAGCCATGATAACGCCAAACTCCGAAGGGTCACCTTGAATCGCTTTGAAAAGCTGCTCCAGTTCTTCACCGCTGTAAATCTCCGACTTGAACTTTTCCTTACGAGGACGTTCAACGCGATCTGCCGGGTTGGAACGGATCATGCCGATTTGAAAAGCGTACTGCAAGCATTTGCGGATGTTGGCGTGATAGTGAATGACGGTGTTTGCCGTAAGGCCACGATCCAACTCATGCTGGTAGAAGTCTTGGATGTATTTGGGATGCTGTTCCATATCCTGCAATGTATAGTGGAGCGGTTCAAAATATGGGACGATCTTGTGAACGATTGCTCTTTCATAGCTGGTATAGGTTGTGATTTCCACTCGTGACTTCATCATTTTCAACCAGTCCGTGATGAAGTCGGTGAAAAGTACCGGGGAGTTATCAAGGCAGGGGTCAACTTCTTTGATGGGGCTGACCTTCAGCCAATTATTGTCAACGGCATATTGTAGGGCATCGGTCAACTCCTTGTGCCAATCCAGAAGCTGCTGTACACTGGCCTCCTCCTGCTGACGCTCATAGCGGAAGAACGTTTCCAGATCGCGCGGAGAGAGTGCTTTCAAAGACAGCCGCTTCTTTTCAAAGTATGGGACAACTACTCTTCCCAGATCATAAGCATATCTGCCATAGGTTTCGGGCGGAAGGTTCATCACGCTTTCCCGAAGCCAGCGGTTCAGATATTCCGATACCGGCAGGTCGGAAACCTGCTGCATCGTTTCAGGGTTAAACTCTTTTTGTGTTTTACGCAACAGAGATTCAGCTCTTTTTTTGTTTCCTTTAACAGGAAGTCCTGTGCTGATGGATTTGGTTCTGCGCTTTCCATCTGTGTCTTTCCAGCTCAGAATCATCTGATACATACCGTTTTGTTCTCTTAAATGTCCGGCCACATTTGTCATAGTTATGCTCCTTTCTGTTCGCAGCCAAACGTCCTTTGCTTAGGCATCATAAGTTTAGAAGATTCTGGAGTGTTTTGCAAGGATGGCACAAGGGAGTTTGAAAGGTGCATCCCTCCAAGTTGCCGATCCTGATCGAGCAGGTACTCTACCACGCAGAGTTTTGGTATCTTATAGCTGCGTCCTACACGCGCCGAGTGGATCTTATTCTGCTTGACCAACAGATACGCATTCTTCCGGCAGATGCCAAGCATTTCCTGAAGATGCTCCACCGTCACCACATCCGGGTAGTCCTTGAACATCGTCAGATACCTCTCCGTCTTTCGGTCAGGCTCTTCCTGAATCAAAGTGCAGGCTGCGATCTCGCTCATTCCTGTCCTCTCTTTCTAGTTCAATATGTCGATTATTCAGCAAAAAATACTATATGTAAAGTGTGATGGTCTTTTTCGGGGACCATCTCACTTGCCAAAGGAGATATTTGAGCTTAGAACTTCATCGGCAGTGCGTCTTTCCTGCACTTGCCGTTGTAGGTGGTGTAGATGGGGTAAACGTACCGCCGCCAGCCCGGAAGCTTGGCGGGGTTATCCCGGCTGACACGGTAGAGCTCCATGGGATGGACGCCGCTCAGCGCACGGACAAGCCGCTCCTCGCTGTACTGCCCATGATACAGCTGCACAAAGTACATCACGCCCCGCAGGACAGCCGCCCGGAAGGAATCCGGTTTGCCCTCCCACGCTTCCACGATGTGCCGCAGAGCTTCGCAGTAGATCTCTTCGCCCAGCTGGTCGTACAGCTTCAGCGCCGTGCCCACGCAGCCGATGCGGTAGTCGCTCAGCTGCATACTGTCGTAGTTGAGGGAAAGCCCCGCCCGGTTAGTGGCTGCGACAAACGCCTTGGAAGGCGCATCGCCGCCCACCACCTTGGCGCGCAGCTTGATGCCCGCCGACAGGGGTGCGGCGTGACCGTTCTGCTCGGCAAAGAGCAGGGCTTCCTGCTCCATCGTCAGACCGGTGTAGACCTTGCAGAGGATCGGGCGGTCCTCGCCGCCGTTGAGGAGGATGCAGCCCTCGATGGTGTGCTGCCCATCCATTACATAGTACCTGCCGTTGCGGAAGCTGACCTTCGGCTCGTTAACGATGTACTCGTTGAAGTCCCTTGCAATCAGCTCCACCCTCTTGCGCTCTACGCCCCGCTGGTAGATCTCGCGGGGATAGATCAGCTTGCTGCTGTGGATGACCGAAAGCTGGTACGGCGGGTTGATACCAATGAAAGTATTGTTGTCGTTCAGGCGCATCGCATTTCCTCCTTGATTCTCCAAATGTACTTCTCGGCTTCCTCTAAGATCTCAGTCACCTGCTGCTTCCGCTTCGGGCTGGTGAGCAGGCTGGGATTGAAGGTGAAGCTATATTCGAGCCGCTGGATCATGGCATGAACCGCGGATTGCAGTTCGGTGTACAGCATCATTTCCTCGATGCTTCCGGCGTTCTCAAAGGACGATTTGATGGGCGTATAGGGGTAGACAGGCGGTTTGCCATCCACCACCTCAGGCGGCGCGTAAACCGCCGTAGAGCGCCGGATAGGCTCCATCTGCTGGATGCTGCCCATAGGGTTCAGCGCAAGGCTGATACGCACTGCATCGTCCACCCGGCGCATCTCCTCCGGGGTCAGATGCCCCAGATACTTCAGCGCCCGGCTCTTGTCGATGGTGAAGATCTGCTCTGCCTGCACAACGGACGGCATATTCAACCCTGCGTTTTCCAACAGGCAGTGGGTCGGCTGGTTTACCTTCTTTTCCGCCTTGCTTGTCATGGTCGCCACGATCAGGGTCGGCGAGTGATAATTGCCCACGTCATTCTGAAGAATGACCGCCGGGCGGTCACCGCACTGTTCCGAGCCGGTGCTCGCCCCGAAGTGGGTGAAGAAGATGTCTCCGCGTTGGAATTTCCAGTTTTGCTGCAAAATTGTACCTCCATGTTGTTATGTGCAAAGCCCGCTGCCGGATGTTCCGCAGCGGGCTTCGTTCACGGTATGGTGGTATGGTCGGGTCAGCGGTGCATGACCACATAATCGTAACCGCGCCGCATCTGGCAGACGGTGCAGGTGTCCATGCTCCGGTCTGCGCTGGGTACAAGCGTGATCTTGAAAGCCTTTGCGTCCACAAAGTGCCGCAGACAGGTGCTGCAGAGGGTGCGGATGGACTTGACCATCTCAGGGGTCAGCTCCATCTCCTCGTAGATCTCCTGCTCGCGCACCGTGGGGTTCAACTCGTCCATAAAAATGTCCTCCTATATGTATCAAAGTGGATATTCGGATAAAGAATAAATTGGGATACGTAAAAAATGGGAACTGCCGGATGCGCGGAACGTACCCGGCAGTTCCCGGATCAATATGATTAAAGGTCTCGCATATTCGCCCTCGGCTCCCTGCGAGTGGGGCATAAACATCTGGCAGCGGACTTGTACCGCTTCATTGGCATTTCAGCCACCCCGTCTGCTTTGTGACCGGGCCGCGAATTACGGAAGTATCATTATCGAAATCGAAGTACCAGATGACGGAACTATTCAGTTTTCAAGGACCATGAAGTCGGACGCTTTGCCCTGCGGTGAGTGCCACTCGGGAAATTGTCCCTTCACTTACGAACCCAGTTGAAAGGTCAATCTGCACCCTGAAAATCAAAGTTTTTCAAAAAATTAGTGATTTTAATGATACGCTTACTTATATTCTGGTGGGCAATGCCATAAGCTTTAGATAATTCCACCGTGCTATACCCCTCATAGACATAGAGCGTCAAAAGTTTAAGGTCATCATCAGACAGCTTCTCTAATCCGACTTGCAGGCGTTCGTTTTGGACTTCACCCACCCACGCAAAGCGCGTTTTCGTTTCGTGATAGGTGTCCGTTACGGTAGTGGCTCGCACAAAGTCAGCATAATCGTTCCGATTTTCGGAATCGTCTGCACTCGGAATCTCAACATCATAACGATGGTGGGCACGATCATCATTGAATACCGCCAGATCGTACTCATACATCTTCTGGATAGCGTCCTCCTTCATGCCAGCAGCCCGGTATTCTTCCCGGAGCTTGTCCCATTTAGCATAGAAGTTACGGCGGGCATTTCCGCTATTGTAGTTCATATAAACCTCCAAATTTTCGATAAAACGTAAAAAGTCGAAAATTTGGAAGGCTAGCGATAAACACCGCAGGGGTTCACAGCCATGCGCTGCTTGTAGCCGGAGATCTTCTTCTCCCGCAGCTTGTCTACGCAGTTCATCACGTCAGTCATTTTCGTGTCCTTTCCCCCGGACTCAGGGAGGGGAAGGATACCGATGACGGAGACTGGATAGGGGTTCACGCCGTGCACTGAACCAGCCTGCAAAACGCAAAAAGGCCCGATTCCAGAGATGGGAGGTACACCCATAGACCGGTCGTTCTATCGCAGCAGACAGCGTCTGCCGGATGGTAAAACTCCGTTATGGTATCCTTAACCCTCTCTAGAATCGGGCCTTACGATATTATTTTTTGTTCTTAGAACTTGCCTTTTGGGGGGTTCGTCCCTTGAACTGACTACATGATAACCGAGAACACCTCAAATCACCAGTTCATCAGATGAGCTCTAAAAAGCAGCGCACAAAGCATCGTTATTTCGTACTTTTATAAAAAACACCATCATGTCAGATGCTCTTATGCAGCCTTACTGCGCCGTTTTATTACCGTTTAGGGCTCACTTCTTGAGCCCTTACCTCAGAAAAAATTTCAAAAAAAAGAGGCGACCAGACCGTTTTATGGTCCAATCGCCTCATAGGTATTCTGTTGTGCCCGCATTAACAGGCAGTTTTGAGTGGCGCACATCCACATGCTGCAAGGCAGACATTGACTTGTTCGATGCCCTCTTTGTAATACTCCGTCAGAATCATCTGATAGACCGTATTCCTTTGATTGTTAAAGTCCAGTGTGATTCCACACATTCTCAATAAATCACTGCTGACCATTGGCGGAAGCCGCAATGCCACCGAAATGGCAACGACTTGTTCCGCGCTTGCCTCCTGACCCGCACGAAGCCGCTTCACTGTGGACACAGAGAGTCCGGACTCAGACTCCATATTCTCTACAGACATATCCCGGTCGTTCATCAGCAGCTTTAGAGCGTCTCCGAACTCAAGTTTTGCAATCATCTTCCGTATTGCCATGGACCACTGAACCTCTGCCATAAACTCATCTGGCGCAGCCATCCCCTGCTCAGCAGTATTCTGGCGGCAAACCGAGTTGACATTGACGGATGCCGCTTTGGTCTCGGTATTCTTATGTACAGCGGATGCCACCTCGGTTCACCTCCTTCGCTGAAAATTTTAATAAAAAAAGACCGGAGCAAATTCAGATTTCAAGTTGCTTACGCATTACTTGTTTCTAAATTTACTCCGGTCTTATGTATTTCCGTTTCCGTACTCATTGACCGGACGTGTATTAGCCAGACATTTTATAGTCTTATCAGCAAGTAGACGCACTTCAACCTTACAGTAGTGTTTTAGTATTGAATTAAGGACCGTTTAGTTATAACTCCTCAATAATTGTGCGCTGACTGCCTCCAACAATCGCGGCACTCTACTAAAAACCTATGTAATGTCTCTTGCTGAGACGTCATTCAGAAGGATTTTTTTAACTGAACAACATGACTATGTTTGTCTGGTAATACACCTCCACGTTACAAATTATTATCTTTTCAATAGAGCTTTTCAGGCTATTATTACATTTATAATATAGCAGCCAAAACTCTATTTGTAAATAGGAGCAGCCGCTTTTCATCGAAGCGACGAGAAATAAGCCAGAAAATTGTGTAATCTGCCAATTCCGATCCTATAAACGCAAAAGAGCCGGAATAAACTCCTAAAATCCGAAATAATTTCAGATTTTTTGAAATCCACCCCGGCTTACTACCCATTCGAGCAGTACCAAACCAAACAGGCAGCAATTCAATTTTAAGCTGGCTCACACGGTCTCCCGATAAGCCAAGTGTGCAGATTCGCATCTGGCTCTTCTTGTCCTTGTCCTCAAACAGTGCAAATGAGCCGTGTATCCTTCTCCGGCAGGGAGTTGAACCCACGGCTCATCATTTTAGGTTCAGAATCTCAAGAAGCTCGACAATCCTGTGCCGTCTCTCGGGACAGTGAAGCATTTCCTCTTTCTCTTAAGTACTCGTTCACCTCATCAATCGACCTCATATACATACAGTTAAGAATCATCAAATGTGCTAGCTGTTCTTTGGTCGCAGCCAAGCTAAAACCCGCTTTTGCTATGAGCGCAAACGAAAGCCATGGAGGAAGGTGCATAGCAACGCATAGTGCAACCACGTTTTTCTCAGAAAAACTTTCAACCTTTCCATTTCTGTAGCGACCGATCGTTGACTCCGACACCTTTGATTCAAAGGCCAGAGCCTCTTGCGTAAATCCGAAGCGTGTCATCACATATCGTAGTGCTGCCGGGAAGCAAGCAGGCATATTCGCTAACACCCTGCGTTCTTCTTCAGCCTTCTCATTCTCAGACAGCCTTTCCTCCGGGTCTATAATATGATAGTAGTTTTTGATCTCTGTTTGATTTTTTTCAGCATGCGGGGGCATCCAAATCCCTCCCACGTCCGAAACTACTCAAGGTAGCCTCAAACGTGGGAGGAATGGGCATAGCGATGCTCATTGGATCAGTAGTCAAACCCGCAGTCGCGCGACTGGCCTTTTGGGCTCTATTAACCCATAGCATATGCAACTGCGCATAAATCTGTGCACACTTAGCCTTTCTAATGCGTCTGATCAGTTCTCGCATCCTTTCCAATTCGAGAATTCTTTCATAAACGCACTGATACTCCACAGAATCCGGTGCCAGATCATCAGCAATATGAAGCAATGACTGAATCCGCTTATTGATTCTGTTCTTTTCTTGCTTCAGCTCCAATAGACTTACTGCCTCAGTAATCGCCTCGATAGCTGATGAAAGGATTGAATCTTGACAAATGATGTACATTAGCACATTCACCTGCCCTTTTCATGTAGTACGGTAAACCGCCAGTTTTATTATATCACATTCCATCTTAAAACAAAATATGTCTCGTTTTCTTATTGCTCCGCCATCTTCTCTTTAGCCTTGTCTGGCACGTCGATCAGACCAAAGCGGTAGAACAACCCATAGATATACGACACACCCCGGATATCTCCCAGCGCCTTGGGTCTGTCCACTACCTCTCCGATTTTACCGATATTGTGATACGCCAGCATCACGGAGCTCCACGCAAGACTCTTGCTGTCCTCTCTGCGGTCGATCCACAGCTCCTTGGTGAATTCATCTCCCCTGCCCTTTTTCAGCGTATATGTAAAGGGCAAGCCGGACATCGTCTTGAACTTGTATCCCCGAAAAGCCACCACGCACTTCCAGAGGTTCTCTTCGCAAGGGTTCTTCTTCAGCGCAACCACCGCTCGATAGTGACGCTGTCTCTCTGCACCGGCACTGATGTTCGCTGCTTCAGCTTCCTCCGGGAAGTACACGCCTTTCTCATACGGCAGATAAGCGGTCACAGAGGGACGGGACAGCTGCAAAGCCGACATAGTGGAGGTAACAGCAGCAGAATAGCTTTGTGTTTCTCTGAAGGCATTAAAGGTCTGCTGGACGAGCTTTGCCGTGTCTGACTTGTAGACTCCGGCTGTGATGAGCAGCTTCCGAACCTTGATGGGGTTGAGGGACAGGGCGTCTGCGATGGCTTGCAAGCTCATTTTGTCCGTATAAAGGCCAGCAGCTGCTTTCATCTGCTGTGCCAGGTTCTTGGATGCGCTGTACTCTGGCTTTGATGGCTTCCGACCACCGCCGGGCTTGCGCGCGCGTGTATTACTCACTATTTTTTACCTCGTTTTAATTTCCATCACAAACTATATATCGTGCTCAAAAATATGCCGTGTGAACTTCCGGAATTTTGTTCACACGGCTATTACGCTTATTTCAACTTAAAGAGTTTTCCTCAATAAATTCAATTCCCATACGGAACTTATATACTACGGTTTTTTCTATTTCCTGTTTTTTCATCCTGTCAATAGCAGCCGCATTCGATATGATAACAAGAATACTTCGTTTATTTCTATGCATAAGGTTTTCGTACACCACTTCTGCAGCTTCCATTCTCACACAAGTTCTATCCAATAGTGTTTGCGGAACCGCTTTGTCCCAGTGCTTTATTTCATAAATGATATCGATATTATCTACTCTGGAACGCGCAATGATATCATACTCAAATTTGTCCAGTTTCACATTTCGTCTAATCTGATAGTTGCTTCCGATTTCCCTTTTCAACCTATCAAAATAGAGTTTTTCAACTTCTAAACCTAAAGCAATCTTATCCTTATTTCGCTCTTCTCCCTCGTTGGCTTTTACCTCAATAACATCTGACGCTTTATCTGCAGCTTTCATTTCTTCAGCTTCTTCATTGGCTTCTTCAGTTATTTTTTGGAGTTTTTCCTCCGGTGTCATCTGCTTCAAGCGGATGTTTTTTTCCTTTACATCAAGCTCAGAAATACTATCCAAATATTTCTGAATCGAGTACAACTTATAACATCCCCATATAAACAATCCTACCCCCACAGCCTCTACACATATGAAAATAATCGGCAGTTTTGATAGCACCATGTTAACGCAGTCCATTTTCATGGATAAAAGTTCCGTTGCACTCGGTGCTAGAGCCTCTAAATCCTGCTGTGTAATTGCCAAATCATATATACCAGACATCCAAAAGTGCAACAAAAAAACAGGCGCAACTATGAGCAAGAATCCCACTGAAACAATAAACTTATAAAAGCTGTCATACTGCAGTTTTTCCATTGTTCTATCTCTCGTTTTCTGTAGATATTTTTCTTCTCTAACTTATCTTGACGAGACAAGTAAGGTGTACTTGCAAAGGCAGTGATGATTTTTATACATAACATCTATTAATGATATTCAAAATTGGTGAAATGTCATCAAAAGCAATATTATCCTGTGGAATATGCACGATTACCCATCCAGATTCTTTTTCGAACTCAGTATCTTGTGCAATGTCCCTCAAATCAGCATAGTACACCGGGCATTCACCCTTCAACGACACATATATAAGAATAACCGGGATACGATTCTGCTTTACGTAATAGAGGTTTGATATTGACACGCCCGAACATGAAACCACAGGGGGGGTATTCTTCAGCGGAGCAATCTCTTTGCTCGTCCCTTTAATTTGTAAAAAGCCAATTTTACCAGTTGGAATTCCATCTTCAAAACATTCAATTATGGCATCAACACCATAATCACGTTCCGAAAGCTCTCGATAAAGATAGTCTCCACAATCTCCGAATCCATCTATTCTGCTTCTGACACAAGTTTCAATAACATGCGTTGATGTTCCAGTCATAATTTAACTATAATAAACTCAAGGTTCCTGTAGCCGAGCATTCTTTCTGCTTGAATCTAGCAAAGATTCTATATACCACATTTTAGCTTTATGGTGCAGCACATTCTTCCTCTCCGCATCTTAGCCACAATTACTTGTGTTGCCTGCCGCCCACCACGTAGAGGTGTGCAAAGTTTCGAGCGGCAAAACCGTGAGAAATTTCCCACGGTTCAAATATAACCCTTTAAAAACTAGTTTTCAAGGGCACAGGTGAAATATACATTAGTCCGTATACTTTATCAAGTTACGTTCAGACAGCGTAGCCCTTGTTCTTGATGACCTCCACGACCTGAGAGACGTACTTCTGGCAGGTATCGTGGTCGGGAGCCTCCACCATCACACGCACGACAGGCTCCGTGCCAGACTCGCGCACCAGAATACGACCGGTATCGCCCAGTGCTTCTGCCACAGCCTTGACTGCCTCCTGCACCGCCGGGTCGTTCTGCGCAGCCTTCTTGTCGGTCACACGGACATTTTCCAGCACCTGCGGATAGATCTTCAGAGGCTCTGCCAGCTTGCTCATGGGAACCTTCTTGGCCAGCATGACTTCCATCATCTTCAGGCTGGTCAGGATGCCATCACCAGTGCTGGCGTACTTGGAGAAAATGATATGACCGCTCTGCTCACCACCGATACGGCAGCCATTTTTTGCCATGTACTCATAGACGTACTTGTCACCCACTGCGGTCTTGGCGTAGCCGATGCCCTTCTCATCAAAGGCCTTATACAGGCCAAAGTTGGACATGACCGTGGTAACGACGGTATTGGTCAGCAGCTTGCCACGCTCCTTCATGTAGCAGCCGTAGATATACAGAATATGGTCGCCAGTGATGACATTGCCCTTTTCATCCACACACAGGCAACGATCAGCATCGCCATCATAGGCAAAACCGATGTCCAGCCCCTTCTCTACCACGAACTTCTGCAAGCCCTCAATGTGAGTAGATCCAGCATTGTTATTGATATTCGTACCGTTGGGCTGTGCATTGATGACGTAGGTGTCAGCACCCAGCGCATCGAACACAGACTTAGCGATGTTCCATGAACTACCGTTGGCGCAGTCCAGACCGACCTTGACACCCTTAAAGGAGTAGATACCGAGGCTGATCAGATAGCCCATGTAGCGGTTACGGCCGGACACATAGTCCACCGTGCAGCCAATGTGTTCCCGGTGAGCGAAAGGCAGCTCCGGCCAGTCCTTATCGAACACATGGAGCTTTCCGTCAATGTAATCCTCAACTAACAGCAAGATTTCCTCCGGCATCTTCTCACCATAGCAGTCGATGAGCTTGATGCCGTTATCGTAGTAGGGATTATGGCTGGCAGAGATCATAATGCCACAGTCGAAGTCATCCACACGAGCAATGTACGCCACAGACGGGGTGGTCGTGACGTGCAGCAGGTAAGCGTCTGCGCCGGAGGCGGTCAGTCCTGCGACCAGACTGTACTCGAACATATAGGAGCTGCGGCGGGTGTCTTTGCCGATTACAATGCGTGCAGGCTCGTTGTTGCCGTTACGCTCACGCAGAGCGTTATAATACCAGCCCAGAAAACGGCCAACTTTGTAGGCGTGGTCAGCGGTCAGAGTGATTCCCGCCTCACCACGGAAGCCGTCGGTTCCAAAATATTTCCCCATTATAGTTTTTTCCTCATCCAAAGAGTGAATAGACGTATAGATATATGCTTTTAGCCGGATAAAAGTCCGTTGCCTGCTGCTCACCACGGAGAGGTAGCACATTTGAGCAGTACAGCCATGCTGATGCATGGCTTAATACTTTTTATAATGTTCTAGTCCCAATTGATGTACTCAACTCGGTCGCAACATCAGTAATAGATTACTTTTTTACGAAAAATCGAATAACAGCCTCAATAATAGTTCCCGTTGCCTCACCAATATAAAATCCAAGTTTCTCAAAAAAAGAAGTCAAAAAACTTCTCAAAGAGCTTTCTCTTAAATCAATTCGCTGTTTTTGGGCTTTTTGTTGATTTTCAATTTCTTGAACACATATTTTGCAAGCATAAAGTAACTGTACAATGCTGTCCTCAATTTCTTTTGAATGGAATTCATTTCCACAACTACAGAAATAAGTGGTATCCCAAATATTCCACTGCTTTGCGCATTTAGGACATCTTATAGTTTCTTTTTCAGGGGCAAACTCAAGTTTTCCCCCACAGCCCCTATGATACCCTTGTGTTGACGATTTTCCACATTTTTTACATTTAGGGAATGGCATTGGAATGTACATTGTAGTTTTCCCTTTATTATCCGAAGCGTTTTATTGTTTCTTTCTATCTTTGTACCTGTAGCTATTTTGTCTTGATTTTTCGATACCCGCTTTGAATCCTTTTCCAAAGCTATAACCGATATCTAACGGTATTTCTTTAAGGTTGCTAATAATATATCCCATCTTCTCAGCAATAATCTCTATGGTCCGACACAACCAATCACGAAATGACTCTTCGCTAAGTTCATTTCGCTTTTTTATTGTCTCCGAACGATTTAGAACTTCATCTAATAGTTGCTGGATTTCCGGAGATTCCACTGTAACTTCTTTCTTTACAGAATCCGACATCGTTTTACCCTCTTATTTCTTCACTTGATTCATAACAAATTTTTTATACTGAGGATCAATAAATTCAGTGAAATCTGCAACGTCCGCAACTTTATCAAGTACCCATCTCCGTTCCTTGGGTACCGCTTCAATCATGTTCGTCATTAAAACGTCTAGCCGATATCTTCTTTTTGCAGAATATGTCACGATTGTTCCTTCCCATTTAGGCAAAACTCTCTTAACTTTTTCCAAAATATATTTTTCAAATTCAGTTATATTTCCCATTTGCTCCTTACTCGGCATATTGATTGTGGTATTCCATGCGCTTTCACCAGGTGCTGTAATATCTGCTTTATTTACTGCAAATATCAATTTGTTAACAAAATCGCTGCCAAATTCTTTATCCAATGTCTTTATTGCCTGTTGCATCGGTGTCATTGCTCGATCACCCGCATTAAATGTCCAAACCACAACATCAACTAACGGAAGAATTCTATTGTATATTTCCATATTCTTTATATCCGCATCAATGTCTTCACCTAATCCAGGCATATCATATACAATTACTTTTCCTTTAGCACCTGTATATTCCTCTATATTTCCATATATTTCCGCTTCTTCTTTCGTGCATGCTTTAACATCGCTAATTTCCCGTCCAGCATTGAACAGTGCATTGATTGTCGATGATTTTCCAACACCTGTAAAACCAATCAAAGCAATTTTAGGAGGTTCAACATCTTCGACCGCTTTTCTAAGCTTCTTTTCCATCTCAAATATTTGAGTCAAGCTCATCCCTGCTTTTTGCAACGTCGGTTTAAGTTCTCCAAAAATTCTACCGAAAGATTCATTATCAAACATCTTTCTGTCCTCCTTTTTGCTTTTGTAATCGTATGAAATAGTTCAACTTCAAATGGGCGGACACCCTATTTACTTATTTAGCATCACCTCTAACCCTATTTTATCATACTACCATTTTCAATCTAACAGTAATTTATATCTTCCAATTTCCAGAAACCATATGGTTCCATATTATACACCGCAAGTGATGTCTCGACAATTTCCTTAAAAAGTCACATGCGATGTTCCGCTTTTAGCCGGAGTATAATCCGTTGCCTGCTGCTCACCACGGAGAGGTAGCATATTTGAGCAGCACAGCCATGCTGATGCATGGCCGTTGTGTAGATAATCAGTATTTTCTCCACACCATCTTATTGACCACATTCACATAGCCCTGAATGATGCGAACTACCTTCATGGACACGGTCTCGTCCACATAGTCGGGGCAGGGTTTGCCCAGAACACCCTTCTGCTTCATCTCAATGGCCATATCGGTGGCATTGAGCAGCTCCCGGGTGGTAATACCAGCCAGAATGAAGTCGCCGGCTTCCAGTGCCTCGGGACGTTCCGTGCTGGTGCGGATGCACACGGCGGCGATGGGATGACCGATGGACAGATAGAAGCTGCTCTCCTCAGGCAGAGTACCGGAGTCGGAGACGATTGCCAGAGCATTCATTTGCAGCTTGTTGTAGTCGTTGAAGCCCAGCGGCTCGTTGACCCGGACACGAGGGTCCAGCTGGAAGCCGCTCTTTTCCAGACGGTGCTTGCTGCGAGGATGGCAGGAGTAGAGAATGGGCATATCGTACTTTTCTGCCAGTGCGTTGATAGCGGTGAACAGGCTCAGGAAGTTCTTTTCAGAGTCGATGTTCTCCTCACGGTGGGCGGACAGCAGAATGTACTTGTCCTTCTCCAGTCCCAGACGCTCTAACACATCGCTTTTCTGGATTTTCTCCAGATTCATGTGCAGCACCTCCGCCATGGGAGAACCGGTCTGGTAGGTGCGCTCCTTGGGCAAACCGGTATCCGCCAGATACTTCCGTGCGAATTCGGAGTAACACATATTCACATCGGAGATCACGTCCACGATGCGGCGGTTGGTCTCCTCGGGCAAGCACTCATCCTTGCAACGGTTGCCAGCCTCCATATGAAACAGAGGAATGTGTAGCCGCTTTGCGCTGATGGCAGACAAGCAGGAGTTGGTATCGCCCAGCACCAGATAGCCCTCCGGCTGCAACTCGGACAGAAGCTCATAGCTGCGGCCCAAAATGTTACCGCAGGTCACACCCAGATTCTCGCCCACCACAGGAACCAGAATGTCAGGGCCGTATTCCCCGAAGGTGTTTTTCAGTTCAAAATCTTCCCAGAAAACAGTGGAAAGGTTTCTGTCCCAGTTCTGATTGTAGTAGACCACGCAGCAGTCAAAGTATTCCCGGCAACGCTTGATAACCGCAGCCAGTCGGATAATCTCCGGACGGGTACCGCAACCGATCATGACCTTGGTGCGACCGTCATTTTTCCATTTGAAATCGTGTTCCATAAAATTTTCCTAACCTCAACCAGTATCTTCTCTTATACCGGCTCGAAGAAGGTGTCCGGGTGGTTCGGGTTGAAAATCTCGTTGCAGGTCATCACCGTCACCAGATTCTCTGTTTCCGACAGATTGATGATATTGTGAGTCCAGCCGGGAATCATGTGGACAGCCTCGATCTTATCCCCGGAAACCTCAAACTCCACCGTTTCTCCAGTATTGATGTTCCGTTCTTGGATCAGGCCGTGACCAGCCACCACAATGAACAGTTCCCACTTGGAGTTGTGCCAGTGCTGTCCCTTGGTGATTCCGGGACGGCTGATGTTGATGCTCACCTGCCCGCAATCGGCGGTGTGTACCAGCTCGGTAAAGGAACCACGGTTGTCCACGTTCATCTTCAGGGCATACTTGAACTTGTCTGTGGGCAGATAGGTCAGGTACAAGGAGTACAGTTTTTTTGCAAAAGAGCCATCCGGCATTTTCGGCATCATGAGCGTAGTCGGCTGTGCCTTGAACTCCTGCAGAAGATCCACGATTTCGCCCAGCGTGACCTTGTGGGTCACGGGGACGCAGCAGTAACGACCATCTGCTTGCAGAACAGTCTCCACACCATCAAACTCACAGTGCTGCTCCTTACCTTCCAGCAGGTCAAACATTCCCTCTACCAAATCGTCGATGTACAGCAGTTCCAACTCGGTACTGCGGTCGTTGACAGTGAAGGGCTCGTCATTGGCAACCGCCCAGCAGAAGGTGCTGACGGCACTGTTGTACTTGGGGCGGCTGTGTCCCATCAGGTTCACGAAACGGTAGACAGCTACCTTTGCTCCGGTCTCCTGAGCATACTGGAAGAACAGCTCCTCGCCAGCCTTCTTGCTGCGGCCGTACTCGCTGTTGCCGAAGCGACCAGCCAGCGTGGCTTGAATGGAAGAAGACAGCATGATGGTTGCCTTGTTGTTGTGCTTTTTCAGGCAGTTCAGCAGATCAGAAGCAAAACCGAAGTTGCCCTTCATGAAATCTTCCGGGTTCTCCGGACGATTCACACCTGCCAGATTGAACACAAAGTCCGCCTTCTGGCAGTACTCGTCCAGCTCCTCCGGGGTGGAATCCAGATCATACTTGTAGATTTCTTTAATGTCCAGTGCCGGGCAGGTCTTGTTTTTCCCATCCCGGATGTTTTTCAGGTTGTTGCACAGGGCGGTTCCCACCATGCCCTTGGCACCTGTGACTAGAATGTTCATTGTTTCACCTCTGAATGTACTGCGGAGCCGTCCGGAATATCTGTGCCATCCGGCACAGTTGCATGATTGCAGATGGTGCAGTTGCTGCCGATGCGGGCAAAATTTCCCACCGTTGCGCCGGTGCGAACAACGCTGTTGGTGTAAATCAGGGCGTAGTCCCCTACCGCTGCATCACAGTGGATTTCCGTTCCGGCATTCAGCAGAACACCGTTTCCCACAGATGCACCATTCTGAACACAAGCGTTTTGCAGCACCACACAGCCGCATCCCAACTTGGCGTATGGACTGATGTAGGCACTGGGAGCAATGATGTTGGGGAACGCATAGCCAAGTGCTTTTGCCTTCTCATACACCTGTGCTCGGAACCGATTATTGCCGATTCCCACCACCAGCAAGCCATACTCCTTCCGCAGCTCCGGCAGATCAGCAAGACCGCCAACCACCGGAATACCGCAAATCTCGGCACCCACAGGCTGTCCGTCATCCACAAAGACACAGTCATATTGGAGCATCGCCTGCTCCGCCACCATGCGCCCGAAGCCACCGGCACCACCCAGCAGCAGCTTTTCCTTAGACATTCGGGATACCCTTCAGTGCGTTCTGGACATATTCGGTGGTCAGGATCTTCTTAACAGTGCCTTCCACATCCAGACGGGTAGTGTTATGGCTGGTGTAGGACTCGTCTGCCATAGTATGTACCTCGCCGTTGACGACAAACTTATCGTAGTTCAGGTCACGGTTATCCGCAGCAACACGGAAATAATGGCCCATATCCTGGCTGCGCAGACGCTCCTCACGGGTCATCAGAGTCTCGAACAGCTTCTCGCCGTGACGGGTGCCGATGATGTTCGTGCCGGTATCGCCGAACAATTGCTGGACAGCCTTAGCCAGATCGCCGATGGTGGAAGCATCAGACTTCTGGATGAACAAATCACCGGGATTTGCATGTTGGAAAGCGAACAAGACCAGATCCACAGCCTCGTCCAGGTTCATCAGGAAGCGGGTCATATTGGGATCGGTGATGGTGATGGGATTGCCAGCCTTGATCTGGTCGATGAACAGAGGGATAACGGAACCGCGGCTGCACATAACGTTGCCGTAACGAGTGCAACAGATGGTAGTGCCACCACGCTCAGCCGCTACACGGGCATTGGCGTAGATGACGTGCTCCATCATGGCCTTAGAGATGCCCATGGCGTTGATGGGGTAAGCTGCCTTATCGGTGGACAGGCATACAACACGCTTAACGCCAGCGTCAATAGCGGCGTGCAACACATTATCAGTACCGATGATGTTGGTCTGGACGGCCTGCATGGGGAAGAACTCGCAGGAAGGAACCTGCTTCAGCGCGGCAGCGTGGAAGATGTAGTCAACACCGGGCATAGCGTCACGGATGGACTGGGGGTTGCGGACATCACCGATGTAGAACTTGACCTTCTTGGCGTTCTCCGGGTGCTTGGCCTGAAGCTCATGGCGCATATCGTCCTGCTTCTTTTCGTCACGGGAGAAGATACGAATCTCCTTCAGGTCAGAATCCAAGAAGTGCTTCAAAACGGTAGAACCAAAAGAACCAGTACCACCAGTGATCATAAGGGTTGCGTTATCAAATGCAGACATTTTAATTTCCTTCTTTCTCAGAATTCATACTTTTTATTACGCCAAAGATATCTTTTTGAACAAAAAAGGCACATGGAATCGCGGCTACTGCTGTTGCGACAACTACCGTGATCCAACTTCTGTAAACACTGCATCCCCACATTGTTAAGAGCAAGTTTCCAGCACCCGCCACCGTCAACCATATGGAAATGACTTTTGTTCTTCCCATGCCACACGCAAAATTGTAGTTAAGCATCATCCACATATACACGAGATTGTATACGCAGAATAGCAGCCCCGCTACTCGGGAAACTTCAATTGCATTCTCTCCAAGCCAGAGTTTAACGACCATCGGCATTACTGCGACCAAAACAAGCTGTGCTAGTCCAAATAACGCAATCAGTCCTATTCCTTTTCGATACAAACCCTGAATCCATTGTTCCTTTTTTTCCACAAGCGCCTTCGTTACTGCGGACCATACCGGATTCAGTGCCAGTGAGAATAATCCTCCGATCATGCCAATCAGTTTATAGTAAATTTGGTAATCAACAACGGCTTCTGCTCCCACAAACCACGAAATGTAAAGTTCTTTTACATTAAAAAGAACCATAATGATGATTTGCAGATAGAACAGTGCGCCACCTGTTCCCAAAACTTCTTGTGCAGCATTCCATGTAAACGCTCTGAAGCGAGGCCACATTCCTCTAAGTATGGTTGCAAAAATCCATACAGTCGCAATCAAGGCAGGAACATTATTTGCAAGCGTATTGATATACGCTAACGTAATGATATCTGACTCACTGCCCGTGGGTTTGGAACAAACAAGGTAGAGCATTATCAATGCACTGGATAGCAGACTTATAACTCCCGGAAGAACTGCTTTTTGTAGTGCATACAAGATATGGCATACCAGCACTGAAAAGAAACGGACACAAACTCCAATCACCAAGATATGGATCATGGTCACCAAGGTATCTTCTGATATATCGCCCGACGAAAGTCCTAGAATTTTATACCAATTCAGCCGCCCCACAACAATATGCTGCAACACAATTAAAACCAAAACGATTCCTGCAACCGAAAAATAAGCAGCAGAGACCAACTCTATAACTCTTTCTTTATCTCCCTTCTGTAACGGCTCTACGATTTTATTTCGCAGACCTCCTCCGATTCCAAAATCCAAAAGCATGATCCAGTTCAGCAACTGAATCAACGTAAACCACATTCCAAGAACCGCCTGTGATTCGAAATATCGCATGTATGCCGGCATCATCAGAAGCGACACCAGCATTGCCCCACCCTTTACCAAATAATTTCCGGCCACATTGAGTAATAACGTTCGATTATCTTTATCCCCTAAATAACGTGTCAGCACCTTTTTCATTTGAATCATTTTCTATTTTCTCGCTTTTTCACAGTATTCTCGCTTGGTAAAGCAAATCGTGTTTTCCTCCACCTTGCCCGATATTACGGTTCCGGCTCCAATTACTGCACCATCAGATATTTCTGCTCCTGCCAAAATCTTGCACCCGCAACCAAGCCATACATCCTTTCCAATTTTCGTCGGATGTACTGATAGGGGCTGTTCACACATATTCTTACCCATGTGCATTCCATGATTGCAGTCAATGATATAGCACTGTGCGGCAATCATGGTATTTTTGCCGATGATTATATCCTGTGCAGCACATATAATCGTTCCATCCCCAATTGAAACATTGTCTTCCAACGTAACTTTCCCAGATCCAAAAATATGCACGTTAGGGTACAGCGTTACGTTGCGTCCAAATTTAATATTCGGGTTATCTAGATAAACCACTCCCAAGACATGAACAAATCCATCCGGGTGGTATAGCACTGATAATTGAGTGTACTTGAGTATTCTCCAGCACTTTTCAATCAACCGCCTCATAAACCAAATTGTCTTCACATTTTATCCGTCCTCTCTTACAAATAATCCACTCAGATCTGAAAACTTCTCAACTGATTCGCGTATCCAGTCCTCGCTTTTATCCCACCACTTTTCTCTTTCCATCTCAGAAATCGTTTCATCCGAAAAACGATAGCGCAAAATTTTTGCAGGACACCCAGCCACTACCGCATACGGTGGAACATCTTTTGTAACGACCGATCCGGCTGCAATCACAGCGCCATCACCGATATTCAACGCCTTACTTCCACACACAAGTGTTGCTCCCGTACCGATCCATACATCGTTTCCAATTTTGCAGAGGTATTTATGGTCTTCATCGGTATAAAAGAACTCTTGCGTATATAGCTGTTTTTTTGTAAAAGAATTTCTGATAGCGGAATAGGTGTAGGGAGATGTGCTCAAATAATTCATTGGGTGATTTCCTGCGGCTAACGTCACATGCGCCGCTATTGAACAGAATTTACCGATCTCTACTTGCGGCAATTCGCAGTAATCTCCCATGTATGAGAAACTGCTTACCCCCCCTCCTTGAATATTACAATGAGATCCAATTTTTACATTTTTTGCAATTTTGGCCCCTCGAACTTTTGAATCTCGGCCAATTTCAATGCTACTGCTTAAGTTGAAGCGTAGCCATTGTGCCAAATTTGCAGTTTCCCTTAGCAGAGACTTTGCACCTTCGCGAATAGACATCTTTCAGTCCCTCATCTTTTACCGTTTCCAAAACACATTGTGCTTTACAACACCGCTTGTTGTTATCAAGCAGTGTTTTTCCTGATAAGTTCTTGTTACCGTACTATTTGCTGCAACAATACATCCATCTGGCACTGTACACCCTTTCAGGATCGTTGTCCTGCAGCCCACCCAGACATCATCGCCAATCATAATTGGTCTCGAAACCGGCTTCTCAATCGCATCATCCTGAATCGGGTGAAAATCCGAGTCCATTAACAGGTCATCCCAGCTCAGCATCACGTTTTCGCCCAAAGCAATATGATCCATACAAATTACCTGCGAATTAACATTTATGCTGGAATTTTTTCCGATTTGAAGCGTCGCACCCTCCGCACAGCTCAGCTTTACACCTGCTGCGATCCGAACGTTCTCTCCAAAGCAGACTGTCCCACTCACATGCCAGATACCTCTTTGATATTTAGGATCGCAAATTCCAGTACCATCAAAGCCTATCCGTACATTTGCTGTCTTATAGGACTCAATTTTTACCCCCCCCCGTAAATTTTTCAACATAACATTCTTGCCGACTAATACGGGAAGGCGAAATCCCTTGATTCCAAAATAGTGCAAATTAAAGCGCAGCGTTTTTAATATCGATGCATCTAGCAGAGTGCTCATTCCGTTCATCCTCACAACTATCGTCTTGTAGCAATGCCGCCGACATATATAGCAACATAAAAATGCCCAACATGATTTCCGTGCCAAAATTAAGACCTACAAATGTCAACACAATAATACGCGCTCTGAGAAAACTTCTTTTAAATACTGTATAGAACACACCTATATAAAGTAGTACGCCTACCGCTCCCAAACAATAATATGCAGCGAACCACCCTGGGAGATAACCGGTCGCTACTTCTTGTAAGCTTTTACCAAAGAAAGCCTGTAAGAAGTTTGTGTCCTCCGAGAATGCACCTTCAATAAACGCAAAATGTGACTGTGATGAAAGGCCTCGGCCGTCAGCAAACGTGTGCCCGATAAAAGTGTCTATATATCCGCTTTTATACAAAAGAAACAAACAGACAGGTAAAAAAAACACAATCCCAATCATGACGTTTTTAGGTATCCTGTAAAAAAAGTCCTCTGGGCAAATCAACATCCATGCCAACACCAAGATGATAAGACCAATTGTACCTGTGGAGGAATGCGATATGATGATGCCAAATGCGTAAATCAAACAAAGTACGTTCTTTCGTTTATCGCTATACACAACAAACAGTTCAACCAACAGCGCCATCAATAGAAAAATGGCAAATGTAGAAGGTTCTGAAAACCACGCTCTCGGGCGAACTGTCCAGTTATATGCAATCCAGCCGTCTTGCTGCTCTTTTAATCCTGTTCGTAAAACAGGTAGAAAAGGCAAGTAAGGGCTCAGCGAAATATGTGCATAGGTACCGAGGACGAACTGAAAGAAGCCATAAATTGTACTGGAAACACCAATAATTCTGATTGATTTTACAAATTCCTCTTTTTGCAGATTTTTTTGTAGCAAAGATACGCCAAAGATATAAATCGCCAACCTCCACGATGTTCCCAGCGCATCTATAGTATCTAGGTTGATCGATGAAAAACACAAGAGAACGACTGGTTGCAGAATCAAATATGCAATCAGCGGCACAAATATTCTATTAAACACCAGCCTAAAACCTTTTGTGCTGATTTCTGCAATCATAAAAAAGAGAAGCAGATAATCTGCGAACGTTACAAATGGAAGTATTTTAAATCCATACAGCGTAAGCATCGGAAACAGCGGAAGTGTGATACTGTACCATTTTTTTAGTGATTTTTGCGTCATTCCAATTCTCCGTCTTTTCCTTATATTTATGCGTTCTTTACTCGCATTATTTCTTCCGCTATTCTTTCTGCCGAATATTCCGGTGTACTTGTTTCAAACGTCTTTTTCAACTCTGTCGGATCAACTTGTTTTCCAGCGGAGTTTTCAAGGAACTGTACCAATTTATTAAGTTCACTTTCTTGATTTTCCTCGTACATTTTAACGATATTGCCCAATATATACTTTTCCAAATAATATACATTGGGGTCATTCTTTTGCCCTGAAAAATGCACGATTGGTTTTCCGTAAGACATACATTCAAATATTTTTGCAGAAATCTGACCGCTGGTTTTCAACGATACGATCACATCGGCCGTTGCCATAATACTCTCCAGGGTAGCAGCATCCACATATCCATGGACCCGGACATTCAGCTTTTCCTTATTTGCCATTGCGGCAATGCGATCTGCCTCTGCTCCTCGTGTATACAGATGCAACACTCTCTTCGGCGAATTTTCGATTTTCTTAAAGATTTCCAAAAGCTGATTGGGATTATAGTGCGGTCCTCCAATAGAACCTGCATATACCCAGTGCTCACCATCCTCACCGAAATCATACCGTGGAATCTTATCGATATCCCTCACTTTGAAGCGTGGCATATCAGACTCTCTCAACTTACTGCGATACGGATCATATCTCGGCAATTCATAATCTTCTTTTCGTGAATGCATATAAAAATACGCATCACAGTTTTCGAGGATTTTTTTCTCCCAGATAAAAGCATCGGCAAAAGTCTTGCTGATATGCTGATCAACAAATGTCTTGCGCAACGTATCCACACAGAAAACGACATACGGAACATCTGGGTATTTGGCTTTAAATTTGCACGCTGCAATATTGGAATCAAAGGGATTTAATATTGCAATCACACCGTCGTAGCAGTTTTTCTCTTGAAGTTCGCACATTTTTTTATAGATTCTGCGAGGAAAAGAAAAGGAGTAAAATGGCTGCCACGGTAACAGAATCGTTCCTTTAACTTTTGACAGGATATTGGCTAAAATATGCGCCGTCTTACCTTTTGGGGTATTGCGGTAGGTATCCGCATAATAAAAAAGACGCAATCTTTCATCGGGCTTCACATAATAGACCGCATTGTCCTCCCACCGATCAGGCGTCCCATCAAAGTCATCATACGCCAATACATCAACGGAATCACCCCGTCGTGTCCAGACCCGAATCAATTCCTGTGCACACATGGCATTTGCGTATGGACGGGGGAAGTATTTATCTGTTAGAACTAGAATTTTTTTGCTGTTACCCATTTTTCACCCCATGCCTCTTTATCAACTCTTTCAGCAAGTGAAAATACTGTACCATAGTTGGTTTCAAATCGGTCGCATCCCAGATTGCGAAGGCTCTAGCCTTCTTTTTATCATTTAGCCACTGCCTCAAGGTAATATTTCCGCATGCCACATGTCGCAGGTCCAGCGATTCGTCCATCGTGTAAACCGTATCATCCAAACAGGTTCGTATAAAATTTTCTGGCGATTGATTTTCGGTTTTCCAATAATACCAGTTCACCGGATAATATACCTTTGATCCAAACACTGAATAAATCGTTCCTGAATTTCGCCAGTTTATTTCATTTAAGTATATTTTCTCACCAACACGTAACGCTTCAACGTCAAAAATTCCATCATATCCCACTTGTCCGAAGGCATTTCTCACCTCATCAAAGAATTCTTGCACATTATTCTCACTTGTCACTTGTAAGCAGCTACTGCTTCCACCCACAACAGGCCATACTCTGATTTTCTTAGAATTGAACCAACATTGATTTTGTCCACTGATTGATCCAACCATAAGGTATTCTGTATCGTAAATCAGGTACTCTTGCACCAAAAATCGATGATAGCCTTTTTCCCGGAGTTCTTGGAGATATGCTACGGTTTGAGTTTCTGTATCACATTTACGAATATCCGATTTTTCGCCCTCTGCACTGACAACCGGCTTTACGATGCATGGATAGATCATATCCTCCGGCAGTCGAATATCGTTCAAGTCCACCACGCAGCTTTTTGCCATTGGAATTCCATAGGTTTGAGCAAATTCAACCTGTTTTTGCTTATCCATCAACTCTGCAATTTTTCCTTGCTGTCCACCAATGGAGGGCAGCAAAAAGTGTTCCTTCAATCGATCAAGGTTCAAATCAATTTCTTCTGCTGCCCCATCCGAGTATGGAATAACAACAGGCTTTTCTTTCTCATTCTGAAAGGCATTCAAAAGGAACTCGACAATTTCGTCGTCCGATTTAATCGCCCATGTTTTAGCCCAATATTTCGATTTTCGGACAAAACCATGCTCTGCGCCCTCGCCGACAATAACGCCATACGGTTTGATTCCATTTACACCAAAACTACGAGCCAAACCCAACCCATTGTGGTGATTTCCGCCAATTAAAATCACCTTATTCTTTAAATCACCCATACACCTTTACTCCTTAGATCCCTTTATCCCTCTCAGGAAATAAATTGCGTGTTCTATTATTTTTCCAAGGATTCCCTGCTTTTTCACATAGTCATATTTTTCCATAATTTCATCCGCACTTCGAAACAGCGATGCATATTTCTTTAAGAAGTCTTCCAAATATGCAAAGTCTTGTTCCTGCATATTATTGGGATGATAGACAAACGTATAAACGCCTTGAATTGGAAGCTTATGGGGTGTATCAAATAGTGTCGGCAGGAAATAAACACCCTCTCTTTGATACGGATGAAGAGCATACCCATCCGAAATATACATGGGACAGCTTTCCGTTTTCATCAATGCAATCGCCTTGACGGTTGCTTCATCATAGGTATGGCAAGGCGCAAAGAAACAGGTCGGCGTTAGTCCATGCTCTTTGAGTATCTGATATCCCTGCTTCAGCATTTCATACTGTTCTGTGCTACTTTTCCCTGCCCATTCTGTTTTACTGGAATGCGAAAGCTGGTAGTATCCTCTGGGCTCGTGAAAATGCAACTCGTGATGTAAACCATGTAATGCGATCGTCCAGCCTTTTTTCTGCCATTCACATGCTTTTTTCCAAAAGTTCTCATCTGCAACCGCAACAAAATCCGGATCACGATTTTCAGGAATCACACCGACAATCGGTCTGACTTTATATTTGTCCAGAATTCTTTCTATTCTTGCCCATTTTTCTGTATTCATCTGTGGGCATGCATCATCTAATCTCAAGCAATAATCCACCGGTGTTTTCCTCATCTTTCTATTGCCGCCTTATAAATTCTGCAGATATCATCTGCATATTTCTTCATGTCGGTGTACCTTCCACTTTTCCGCATTGCATTTTTTGATTTAACCTCATATGTGGTATTGTCGTTCAACAGTTTTAGAAGTATTCTACTGTATTCATCTGTTGTCCTACATTTTGCTCCGCAGGATTCGTCTATAATATTTTCCAGTCCACCAACACCACTGCACACGACAGGCTTGCCAAGACACATGCCTTCTACTGCTGCCAACCCAAAACCCTCCCAGATTGAGGGCATTACCATGATTTTTCCAGCATTTAGGTATGGATAAGGATTGCTTTGAAAACCAACAAGTTCAATTATATCTTCCAATTCGTGGCTACAAATGTATTCCTTGATCTGAGGCATCAGCTCACCGTCTCCGATCATCCTTGCTGTAATGCTAGGAAACAGCCTCTTTACTTCACACACAATTTTGCAAAACTCCAACGGATTCTTCGGCAATGACATTCTACCCAAATACACCAAATCCACTGGCTTGCAGTCACGCTTTTCTAGTGCTTTTTGACGGACATCTTCTGCATCTACTACATTACCAATAACAGTATTTTTATTTTTCATTAACCCACGGAAAATGTATTCATCTTCAACTGCTTTTGAAACACTGATGACCTGCCGTATTTTGGGTAACGCTAATGCAAAAACTATTGACTTTACGCCAACGTTTTTCAGCCACGGTGGATTGTTGTGCAAATGTGCTATCACTGGAATATCTCCAGCCGCCCATGCCGCCGTGCTTGCCATGGTAAAGTCATGCGCATGGATAATATCCGGTTGCAGTTCGCCAACTACTTTTTTCACCATCCGAACCGATGTTTCTTCCAACGGATAAAACCGATGTCCTCTATCTTCAACCACCTTCCGAATGGGTCCATCCGTAGAGGCATAAATCATTTCGATATCCGGACACGCATCCATAATAGTCAGCACAACATTTTCTGCGCCAGAATATTTATTACTTTTTAATAGATGTAAAACTCTCATTTGTCGTAGTACCTTCAATTGCAGCAGAGTAAATACCTTGCATCTCTTTGCTGACATTTTTAATATCATATTTTTTCAGCGTTTCCCAGTTCAGTTCGCACTCCTGCTTTATCTGCACACCATTTGCTGCATCCTTCAATAGCTGGCAAAGCACATTTTCATCCTCCGGATCAAACAAATACCGGCTATTCTTCAACAGATCCACATTTCCACGGATACGACTAGCGATACATGGCAATCCCGCTGCCATTGCTTCCATTAACGAAACAGACAGTCCTTCTCGGAACGAAGGGAATAAGAAAACGTCTGCCATCTTGTAGAAATCAGCCACATCCGTTCTGTAACCTGTAAGAACGACTCTGTCTCCAACTCCAAGTTCCTTCGCCAATTCTTTATGAGCATCCATCAGGGGACCACGACCACAGATCACATAGTAGACATCCGGGTCATTTAATTTGGCAAGAGCTTCAATGCCAACTTTGTGGTTCTTATTCTTATTAACTTCACCAACAGAAAGGATCACTTTTGCATTCAGCGGAATACCAAGTTCTTTACGAATTCTCTGTCCCTTGTATACTCCCTGCAGGACAAGATGATTTCTTACCCCCCCCCGTAAATTTTTGACATTTCATCTTCCACACTACTCAAATCGAATTGCTTGATTTTTTGTAATGCAGCCGATGCCACACAGTTACGGAGAGCTGTATCACTCTTCATTTTGCTAATAGACTGTGCGACTTCCTCCGGTGTGTTATTGGCAAGCAAACCCGTAACGCCGTCTTCAATCAGATCCGTGTTGCCTCTGATATTAGAACAGACAGCCGGTAGTCCACAGGCCATGGCCTCCATCAGTGCCACCGGAAGCCCCTCTTGATGGGACATAAATACAAACAAATCTGCGCAGTTGCAGATTTCGGAAATATCGTTGCGATAACCCAAGAAGTGAATATGGTCAGCTACGCCCAGTTCTTCTGCCAATTTCTTCAAATCAGCCTCATAGGCACCTCGACCGCAAATCACATATTCGATATGATTCAACTTGTCCTGCTGTTTTAATACTGACAGTGCCCGGATAACAACTTCATGATTCTTACGAGGGATCAGCTCACCTACAGAAAGCAACACAAAATCGTCCGCAGATACACCAATTTCTTTACGTTTCTGTTCCTTATTCACATACCCTGCATTGAACTTCTTCAAATCAATTCCAACACCTGGTACATAGCACACCTTGCCAGCTTTGAACGTCTTTGCTCGCTCATAGTCTTCCTTATTGATTGTGATAAGAACATCAGTATATCGGGAAAGCCACTTCTCAACCGGATAATACAGAATCCAGTTGATTGCTGGTGCGCCTTTATAAAAATGGAAGCCGTGTGCGGTATAGAACACTTTCGTTCCCTGTTTGCGTGTCTGTTTTGCTGCCAAGCGGGTCAGCATAGCACCAACCGGAGTATGACAATGGATGATATCATACTCGCCTTCGTCAATTATATGCTTCAGTTCTTTATATGCCTTCAGATTGCCCGGTTTCAGCGGATTACGCTCAAACGGAATATTGTAGTAGATATCACAATAAGGGATTACACAATCAGCCGGATTCTCATAATCGTTCCGTGCTGCGACCGCAGTCTCCCAGCCCTCTTCTTTGAACATTTTGAGATATGGAATGTGAAACTCCATAATGTGCGTTTTAACAACAGTCGCAACAAATAATACCTTCTTCATCTACATCCCTCTCCGCATATCATAGATTACTGCCTTGTATTTCTATAACCAAATATTGCCTGCGTCAGTTAAAATCTCTGCTAAACAGTGCGCTTACTGCTGCCCCATCGCCGTAGTTGCGCCCTCTGCCACACCTTCAGTGCTTTCCGGCATAAACAGGATCTTCACGGTCGCCAACATGATTTTCAGATCCTCGATCAGGCTAGGATGGGCAATATACATCAGATCCATCTGCAGCTTATCGTAGGGGGTGGTATTATATTTGCCATATACCTGTGCATAACCGGTCAGACCGGCCTTTGCCTGCAGGCGCAGCGCAAACTCCGGCATCTCCTCGCAGTACTGTGCGGCGATCTCCGGGCGCTCCGGACGTGGGCCCACAACAGACAAATCACCCTTCAGGATGTTCAGCAACTGCGGCAGCTCGTCCAGGCGGCAGGCGCGGATAATGTGACCGACCTTTGTAATACGGTCATCCTTGTCGCCGGTGGAGAGACGTGCTACGCCATCCTTTTCTGCATCCACGCGCATGGAGCGGAACTTCAAAATCTCAAACTGCTTGCCGTCCTTGGTCAGACGCACCTGCTTATAGAAGGCGGGGCCACCATCGGACTTGACTGCAATGGCTGTGATCAGGAGCAGCGGGCTCAAGATGATCAGTGCCAGCAGTGAGATCACAATGTCCATCGCGCGCTTGATGAACAAGAACTCCGGGCTTGCCATGTAGCGACCGACGCGCAGCATCGGCAGATGAAACATATGCATCGGCCATGCACCGCTCATGATAACATCGCCAACGCGGGGGATGACGAACATATTGATGCCCTTCCCTACGCAGTGCTTTAGGATAATGTTTCGCTCATGGCTGTGAACACCACTGACAAAAACAGTCTCCATGCCGTCCAGAATGCTCAGGTCTGCCAAGCACTCCGACACGCTCAGGGTGACCTGCACATCGTATTTCTGGCTCAGGCCATACTCGTTGATGAGCTTTTCCATACCGTGTCGCACATCGTAGACAACTGCTGTCTTCTGCGGTGGGAAGGTCTTGTAGTACCATTTATGTGCACAAGATGCCCAGATCGCAGCCATCACCAGCTGCCCGGCAATAGCCGCAATGCCCGGCAGCAGATTGCAGAACTTTGCCGACATCAGGCAAATCACGATGTACAAAATACCATCGGTTGCCATAGCGCCAAGAATCTGGCCATACACCAGTTCCGAGACCCGCTGCATCGACATCCAGAACGCATCGTAGATTTTACCGAGTGCAATGTACAGGATAAAAAACAGGCCTAAAATCGCAAAATGACCCTCCCATGCCAGATTTGCATAGGTCTGGTGCGAGTAGTACAGGAACCAGCAGGCCGCAAACGGCAGCTCGATCATCAGAACATTCAAGATCTTTACGATCCGCAACATTACATCATGCTGAAACTTTGACATAATCCTCTCCAATAACTCCTTTAGATTTTCTTTTTACGACTCACGTAACTTCTCCGACCCAAATTGCAACAAGTGCTTTGGATCGCGCTATCAACTACACAAACCGATATCTTCCCCCGTTTTGTGGTTAGCTGAAGCATTCAGTTTTTCACTTTTCCTCTTAGATTCTTGTGCCAGTTCTAACCGGCGCGGCCTCGAGTCCGATTTCTCCCACCGCATCCCGATTGCATCCAGCTTTGCAATCCGCTCCTCTGTCAGAACAGCGCAGCTTTTTTCAGGATTCTGGCGGGTGTACCTCTGCCGCTTGACCCAATTTCCGAGGTTGTAACCGCCCGGCGACACATATTCTGCCGGGACGTTCAGGTCGCCGTGGGCATCAAAATAGCGCTTTGCCTCCTGATAACCTTCGTTCCACTGACGGTCATTGCGGTTGCCCCAGTACATTCCGATTCTGGTGAGTCGCTCGACCTGTTCGTCCGTCAGCTTTCCTTTCGGATACGCCCATTGCTGACTTGCGACCCATTGTCCCAGCCGTTCACCAGCCGCTGTCACATAGGAACGCGGGATATTCAGGTTGCCGTTTTCCTCATAATAAGCCGCAGCCAGCGCATAAGCCTTTTCCCACTTGGCATCGAAAATGTTCCAAACCATGCCGATCTCATCCAGCTGTGCAATGCGTTCTCCCTTCAAGCGTCCGTTCAGCTTCTGCTGCCGGGTCTTGATGATCCACTGCCCCAAGGGGTAACCGTCCGGGTCGGTGTATTTGCCGGGCACCATCAGATTTCCGTAGGTATCGTGGTATTTCTTTGCGACCTCAAATCCATGCTGCCACGCGATTTCCTTCCGGTTGCCCCAGACCATGCCGATGCTGTCCAGCCGTGCGATCTGCTGCTCAGTCAGATTTCCTTGGATCTGCCCCTCGCGCACCCGGCGCTGTGTGACTAGCCACACTCCAAGGCTCAGACCTCCGGGCGTGGTATACAGTTTCGGGACGTTCAGGTTGCCGTGTTCCGCATAGTAGATGCTCGCCTCAGAGAAGTAGTGCTCCCAGCCAGAAGAGAGGCTTGCCTGCAGCTGTTCGAACAGTATCCGGCAGTCATGCACCTGTTCGATAACCTCAAACCGCTCGGTGACGATTTTGTCACCCTCACCGTTGGCATAGAGCCGATGAACCGCCTCCTGCATCTCACTTTGCAGACCGGAAATACTGGTCAGTCCCTCAAAATTGTTGACCACATCGAGAATCAGCGGGGCTGCGGTGTCCCCGGCGGTCAGGGCACGTCCGATCTGCTGCTTGTAGATGATGGGTGAAATCGTTGGTCGGAACAGAATGACGCCGGAAATGCCCTCCACATGGACACCCTCGTTGAGCATATCGATGCAGAACAGCAGCTTCAGCCGATTGCTTGTGTCCGTTTTGAAGTCCGCAAAAGCCTTGTCAGTGTTCGGGTCATCCGAGTAGGCTTCGTACACCACCACATCCGGGTTGACCCCTGCGAACCACTCCGGCACATGGGAAACCATTTCGTCCATATGCTCCTTGTTGGCGCAGAACACGATGTACTTACCGGACTTGTTTGTGATATGATGGGCAAATACTTTATCCAGACCGTCCGCCTGTTCCAATGCCCGGCGGAGCGCGTCCAGATACTTCTGATTTGCGTCTTGAATGCCCGGTGCCCGCAGGTTATCCACCCGCGCCTGATACTTTGCAAGTGCTTTCTGGTACTGGTAGACCGTGGTCACATATTTCGGGGCAGGCAAAATCCCCCTGACGACTGCTTCGCCAAGGGTCATGTTGCTCGCAACACGGCTATCGAAAAGTTCTTCGGCCATATCGCGGTTATTATCCAGATATCGGATGTTTGTTGCCGTCAGCCCCAGAAGCTTTGCATCCGGGCATAACTTTAATAAAGCCACCGTGCTTTCGCCCCAACATTCCGCACCGGCACGGTGGAATTCATCGAGTATAATATAGGCAGGCTTCTGCGCTGCTATTTCGTCCAGCTGCGCCTGCGTGCAGCACATCAGTTTGGCGTAGGTATAAAAGTGAACGTTTGCCAACGGAAAATCCGGGTCGTTCCTTTTCAGGCTTTCCAGCTGGGTCTTGAAGATATATTCACTGGGAGAAAGCCAGATTACGACCTTCTCTGGGTTGTCCTCGATCAGCTTGAACGCAATATAGCTCTTTCCGGTGCCGGTCGGATGAACAATGGCGGCTTTGCCGTACTGCTCCATCATCCGGACTGCCGCATGATATGCTTTCTCGTTGTGCTCAAACAGACGCAATGCCACTCTGTTCACCCCTTCCCGCAATAAAGGGGTATCCTCTACAGTGATAATGGAGGAACAACATAGAAATTATGCATTACTACGTCATATTTAGTGCCTTCCCACCCCTCATGGACACCTGATGGGAGAAAATTCGGTTCATCTCCCGGCGCTTTCGGGTCAGGTCAGAGTGCACATAGCGCTGCAAGGTGATGTTGGCGTTAGCGTGTCCTAACAATTCGCTGAGGGTCTTTACATCGCACCCCGCCTGCAGACAGGTCGTTGCAAAGGTATGGCGCAGCGCGTGCGGACGTACCTGCCGGACAGTTGCCTGTTTCAGATATGATTTGATGCTTTTTCGGTAGCAGCGGGGCTCGGTGGGCTTGGACTCGTTGCCGGACAGAAACCATGCAGCATTGCTGACACATCCGCGCAGCTTTTTCAGCATAATAAGCAGCTGCTTTGGGATTGGAATTTCCCGGCGTGAAGTGCGGGTCTTGGGCGTTTGAATGACTACCTTTGTATGACTGTTTCCACAGGAAATTCGGCAGACAGTCCTGTTGATCTTCAGCGTGCCAAGTTTCAGGTCAAAATCACCCCATTGCAGGCCGCAGATTTCGCCAATACGTAGCCCCAATTCCACCCCTAGTAATAAGCCAATTTTGCGGGGCGTGGGGTTCTCCAGTACATACTGATAAAGCCGCTGCTGCTCCGCCGGGGAGAGGGGCACAGAAATTTTGTCGGTAGCTTTTGGCAGCGCTACTTCCAGTTCCATCGGGCGGATCAGGCGCAAGTGCGCGGCATATTTGCAGATGCGCCGCAGCATGGAGAGGCATTCCCGGGCAGAGGAGTTTCCCAGCGGCTTGTGTGTGGCATCTATCGGCGCGATGATCTGCTGCATAGCTTGTTCCAGAAAGCTTTCCTCAAGGGATGCGACTGGCACTTTACTCAAAACCGGAAGAAGATATTTGTGCAGCGTGTACGAGTAATGCGCATAGGTGGATTCTTTTACGGCATTCCGCTGAGAGTGCAGCCATACCTCAGCCAATGCTTCAAAGGTCAGGTCGGTTCTTTTCAGGTTGTAGAACTCTGCCTCCGCTTTTTTCTGAATTAGCACACGTTTGACCTCTGCGTAGACCGTGCCATAGACGTAGCCCCACTGGATTTTCCCCTCCGGTGTGCGCGCTTTGATATAGCGGCCTTCCCACCGACCGTCTTTGCGTTTGCGTATATTTTCTCCCCGTCGTGCCATTTCTGTTTCCTCCTGCGGTTTGGACACCCATTTGACCACTTATTTTGTCCACCTTCGTTTTTAGCTGGATTTTTCATGCAGAAATAGGCAATGTGCAAAAAACTTTCAGCTTCTGCGAGGTTTTTTCTAAGGTCAGGTGGGATACATTTGTAAGGATTTCTATTGATTCCCAGATATAACCATGATAAAATAAGAGAAGAATTCAAACAACGATGTCGAAAGATCGGTATCCTCCATTATCACTGTGGAGGATACTTTTTTGTTAAATATATTCTTTGCATCATGAGATACTTTTGCGTACACAATACTGCACAAACTTCAGCACCTCATATTGAGTTGAACTTTATCCATAACTGTAAAAGATGCCGTTGCCAAACGCTTTGAACCGCTTTACGACCAGCGGGAGATATGTCCCAACGAGTTAATGACCCGCGCCTTTGTATATTCCAAAATCGATTTATTGTTTCACTCATAGATATATTTTTATTTCTACAAAATGCACCTCTTGCGAACACAAAAAACGCGTGTTATACTGAAACCATCAAAAAACATTGGAGGTGTCCCCTATGCCCCGTCCCAAAGGAAGCAAGAACAAGACCAAGACCGTAAAAGCAACCGTTGACTTTGCTGCGCAGATTGCCGAAAAGCAGTCCGCAAAGGAAGCCGCTGCCGCTGAAATCGCATCCATCACTGCGAATATCGATACGCTGAAAGCCGACCTGAAAACCAAGAAGGCAGAGCTGAAATCTATCGACAAGGAAATCGCCAGAATCGAAGTCAAAAAGGTCAAAGCCGAAACCAAAGCTGCGGAATCCGCAAAGAAAGCTGAAGCAGAGGACGTGCTGAAAAAGCTGCTGGCAAGCGGCGTGAGCGCAGACGATATCCTCGCAAAGCTGAAGTGATTTAAAATTTCTGACGCAGCAGTTGACGGAAACATCTACGTCGCAAGCAGTGCAACTTGGTACCAACTTGCGATTTTTGAATCGGATTTTTCAAAATCCAAATTCAAAACGCTTGTTGGGCTGTGCCCAATCCCCTATCGTTCTGCATCGTGCGATGCAGGCTGCGCATTTTTGCAAAACGCTTTTTTGATCTGAGTGCCGATGCCTGTGGTATCGGCACTTTTTGCACAGATAGATTCCCGGAAGCAGAAAATAGTGCTATGCAGCACATCCGGGATTGTGCTATACTTGATTTACATAAACCTGTTCGTCCTAAAAAGTTGGAGGTGCTCATGGCTACACGAACCATTTGTTTTCCCATATCCGGCTACCCCTATTGCAAAGAACAGCCGGTGACATTCACGTGGATAAAAGGTAGCAAGCGGCAGAATATCCGTGCCGTCCATGATGCCGTCCATACAACAGACCCGGATGTTTCAATTCTGGAAGTCAGCTCTGCATCCGCTCAGCCGGAGGGTGAGGCTGTTTCTTCTCTGCGGCTTCTGCTGCGTCTGGATTCTGTTGCGCAGGATGTGCCCATCAGCACGGTTTTTGAAGCCGCCATGGTATTTGAACATGGTGGTCCATTCGCTGACCTTCTGACCTGTGCGCCATCCAAAGTCCATAAGGACACTCGACTGCGAACCAATGGAAAGTTGCTGCGCTACTCTCTGGAAGGAAATGAGTATCCGATAGAGCCGTACCCGGATTCATTTTTTGAGTGGCTCTACTGCCGTGCGTTGAAGCAGCTCCCGGAAAAGGCTGCGCAGCTGAGCAGATATAATGCCTTTTCTGATATTGCTGCCGCAGCGGATTCTAAAAAGTATTATGGCGATTCCTCGCGGGCGGCTGCAATCTATGTAGGACTTACAGCGGCTGGAAAACTTCCGTGCATCGATTCCTATGAATCATTCATTGCGGAAGTTTACACGGAGCCAAAGCCCTTGCCCAAGTCTGGAAAATCTGAGACTGCTTCAAAAAAGACACCCGAGGTTTCTGCACCCGCAAAGGAGAATCCGGTAGATGAATCGTCGCAGTCCGATAATGCAAATATTCCGGACGCTGCGCAGATGGAACAGATCCTTGAGCTGCCCAAAGCGACCTGTCTGCTCCTCTCTTTGGCAAAAAATGCTGGTCTTTCTGCAAATAATTCCAGTGAGCTGGCGTATAAGGGAAAGGAATTTTTTCTTGACGCTTATCAGAAAGCACTGAAAAACAAAACGCTCCAAATCAATGTTCATAAGAACAAGTTCACATTTCCGATGGAGGAGCATGACAGCGGATTTCATGCGGTCGGAGTACTGACCCGTTCGCCTGCTTGGGAATACGGATGGAAGTTCAACTATCTGGCTGAGAATACCTCCGGAGCAGAAAAGCCCGAAGTCAAAGCAAAGATCCAGAAGCCTTTGACTGCATTGGAGCATCTGGAACGCTGTGGGTATAAAATCGTTCAGCAGGTCGTGCCGGAAAAACTTCCACCGATTGCTGTTCAGCGGATGGCATGGAAAACAGGCGAGGCTCTTTGCGACCCGGTGGTGGTGGATTTCTTGCAGTTTATCCGAACACATATGCAGAGCGACGGCTCTTTTTCGTTCCGTATCCCAAAGGGTGCGTCCAAAAAATCGTTTGCCACACTTTCAGAGATTGCTCAGACGTGGGACAAAATGGGACTTTTTGCAGCCATTGTGATCTATCCGCAGAATATCGTCTATGAACTTGCGCAAAATGAAACCGTCCGGCATTTTTTGAGCGGAAAGTGGCTGGAGCTTTTTGTAGAGCATCAGGTTCAGCAGATCCTGAACCGCTATCAGGAGGAGCAGGGCGCAGAAGTTTCGGTTTGCTCCAATGTGGTTCTTTCAGAAATGGCATCCGTAGGGAGCACGCATGAGCTGGATGTCGTGTTCTCCATCAATGGAAAATTTTTCTGGGTAGAAGCCAAATCCTCCAGCCGAAGCATTGATTATGGAAAATATGCTTCTCTATGCGAAAAGCTGAATGTGACACCAGAAAGCTTGCTTTTGGTCAACAGCGATTTGTCCGTGGAAGAATGCGAAGGTGTTTCTTATTTCTGGAATTACCGTGTTGCAAACTGTGCAACGATCACGCAGGAACTGGAAAGCATGATTGCTAAACAAATTGAAAGCACCGGAAATGCTGTTCTGAGTACAGACTGAGCAATAAGCAAAAATGATATGTACCCCCAATACTGGACACCCAGTATTGGGGGTACATATCAAAACCGAAAAGCAGAAGCTGCCGCACAAAAATACGGTGCGGCAGCTTCTGCTTTTTATCTGCTGCGTCCCCTGCGCGTGCCGACAGTTCCGTTCCGCCTTATTCCTCCTCTGCGAAAGGGCGTTTTTGCCCGCCGTATTTGTGGCCCGGCTTTCCCGGGAATGGCCGTTCGTTTTGCCGAAAAGTCGTACTCTGCCCGGGAAAAAGCACCGGAAGACTGCTTCGGCCATTTATTCCGCCGTTTCTTACCGATTTTACAATGTTTTTTGCAAAAAAGGCTTTACAAATGAATTTCAAAAACATATTATATAATTATAGGTTCAACTTCTTTACGCAAATAGTTTCGTACCGGTTCGTATGGGGCAGCCGGATCTGTGCTTTTTGCACTGCTTCTGCCTTACGATAGATCATTGGAGCCCGCCGGTGCAGCCCCGCTGCACCAGATCAAATACAGAAGGAAGGTTATGCATCATGCCTGAAAAGAAAGTTTCTACTCCCGCAGCCGATGCTCCGGCTGCCGAGGGCAAGACCCGCAAATCCACCAAGGCTCCCGCCCGCCGCGGCCGCCCGCCGCTGGCACCCGAGCTGTATGTAGAGATGGGCGGTGAACAGTACAACATCACCGACATCATTGACCGTGCCAAGGCAGACTACCGCACCACCCACAAGGTCGGCGTACAGTCCTGCAAGGTATACGTCAAGCCCGAGGAAGGCGCAGCCTACTACGTCATCAATAAGTTTTCCGGCAAGCTGGAACTGTAACTTTTACAGGGCCGCAGACAGCACCGCACTGCTGCCGCGCCCGCTATTCCCACAATAAGGTTCCATCAACAAAAAAGACACCGCACAGCTGTGCGGTGTCTTTTTTGCATAGGCAGCGGCTCAGAACCCCAGCATCCGCCAAAGAGTCTTACGCTCTTCGGCCGGGTTCGGGTCTGGGATCTCGAATACATAACGCTCGGTGGCGTTGATAACGGTGGTGTTGCCGCGGGTGCATACCCGGGGCAGCTTTGCATCGTAATTCAGGTGTACGTGCCCGTGGATGAACCATTTAGGCTGGTACTCATCCAAAATCTCGTTGAAGCACTCAAAGCCCCTGTGGGCACAGTCGTCCCCGTCGTTCAGTCCCTTGGCCGGGGCGTGGGTCAGCAGCAGGTCGATGCCGCCCCTTTTGTGCGCCTGATGCTCCAGCTTGTGCACACGGCGGCGCATGGCCTTCTCGGTGTACTGATAGGTATCCTCTTTATTATAGCGCTGACAGCCCCCCAGCCCCATGATGCGCAGACCCTTCCATGTGTACACCTGATCGTCCACGCAGATGCAGCCGCCGGGTTCCCCCTGAGTCTGGTAACTGCCGTCGTGGTTGCCGTGCACATACAGGATGGGCGCAGCGGTAAAGTTTGTGAGATATTCCAGATACTTTTTGGGCAGATCCCCGCAGGAGAGGATCAGGTCGATGCCTTCCAGCCGGGCGCGGGTGTCATAGTCCCACAGCGCCTTGGACGGGACATCTGAAATGGCAAGAATCTTCACGTTCGTATGCTCCATTCTGTTTCCGGTCGGGCCGGCTCATTTCTCCAGACCCTTTACGTTGTCCAGTCCGTTGATCGCCAGCACGGTACGAGTCTTGACGTCCAATTCATCGTAATGGGGCAGCTTGCCGTGTACACAGGCATCCAGCCAATCCATCTCCATCAGCTCTTTGGGGCTGTAAACTCTATTCTCCGGGGAGTGCAGGTTGTCCTCGTTATCATACAGCTTTTCCGGGAAGATGTGCACATTATCCGAGCCCTGCAGCGTTTCCAGCAGATCCAGCAGCTGCCGCGTACCGCTGGGCAGCGCTTCCTGATACTCCAGATCCTCTGCGCCGCTGCGCAGACCCCACCAGTAGTTCACTGCGCGGGTGGTGGCTGCATTGTCCCAGCTGCCGTCAAAAATGGAGCGCACGATCTGCACATAAAAGGTATCCCACCGCCAGATCGGCAGACCCAGCGGCTGTAAGCTGCCGTCCGGCAGTTTGCGGCACAGGCCGTAGTCCCGGTTGGTGTCGGCAGGCTCCCGACTGTCCCGGGCGTAAACCATGTCGATCTCCGGGCAGTCAGCAAAATCCAGCGGATGGGCTGCATCAGTCTGGCAGGCCCAGCGCAGCCGGATACGGCCTGCCGGGCGCACGCTCTTCAGCCCCTGTGCAAAGGCGTTGATCGCAGCGGGCACGCCATACACGGGGTTCGCCGCCACATAGCCGATATGCCCGGTCTTGGTCATAATACCGGCCAGCATCCCCAGCAGATAGGTCACCTCATAGGTGCGGGGATAGTAGGTGCGCACCAGCGGGTGCGGCGCGTTCAGCGAGCAGTTCAGGATGCGGGTCTTGGGGTGCTGCGCCGCAACCTTCAGGCAGGCGTTGTACATCCGTACGCTGGTGGTGAACACCACGTCTGCATTGTTGTGGGCTACCTCCTCCAGCACCTGCTCCGCGTCCACCTCCGGGTTCACGTCCTCGTAGCTGCTGATATACACCTTGTCCGGGAAAACCTTAGCCAGCGCTTCGCGCCCCTCGTCATGCGCACGCACCCATGCGCTGATCTTGGCGTTGTACTCGTGAAGAAACACCACCCGCAGCTCACTGGGCTGTTTGCTGGGGCTGAAGATATTCAGCTTGGACAAAAGCGGCTCTGCGGGGCTCTTGGGCGGGTCCAGCGAAAGTTCCACACCGTGGGGCTCGGTAAGCACCTTTACCTCGTTCCACAGCTTTTCCAGGTTCTGCCGCACCTGCGCAGGGGTGGCGTCGTAGGTGTCGGAGTAGCGGTACACCGACAGGTACACCAGCAGCGCATCGCCGGTAGTCAGCCCCATGGATGTGCCGCCCAAGGCTTCGAATTGCTGATGGAACATGGTGTAAAAAGCTGCAAAGTTCAGCCGGTCATCCTCCGACCATGCCTCGCCGCTGGCCTTGCACACCAGCGTCTGCAGCTTGCTATAGCCGCCCAGCTTGGAGAAATGCACATAGTTCACCTTGGACAGCTTATAGAAATCCAGAAACTCGTAGTAGATCTTATTTTCCAGATCCTCGGTGCGGGCGGGGATGAGCCGGGTGACCGTGCCCGGGATCTTGACGGCGCCGTAATACTTGAGCACCGAGACCCGCTTGTTGCCCTCCTGCACATAGAACCGGTTCATGTACTCAAAGGCGATGATGGGGGTATGGATGCCCTCTTCCAGATGCGCGTCGCACAGGTTCGACCACTTGACGGCAAACTCGGTATCCGGCTCCAGCAAGGGCATAAAGTCATACGAAAAGGCAGTGTGCCGTCCGCTGGTCTTGGTGCCCACAAGACTGTCCGACGGGATCTCCACCAGACCCAGCGGCTCCTGCGCCACGATATCCACACCCTTGAGCACATCGTCCAGAACAGCCAGATAGGGCGACTGGCCGCGGGCTATGCGGGCACGATAGGCGCGCTGCCCTGCGCGCAGTGCACTTTTATAATCTTCCAGCATAAGAACTCCTTTTTTCTGTAAGCGAAGCGCGGTGCCGCAGTCCCCCTGCCGCACCGGAACACCTCCAGTATACCACAAAAACAGAAATAAGGCAGTATTTTGGGGTTAAAACGGTTGATTTTCCCGGTGGTTTCAGGTACGATAAGAATGATATTCAAAACCGACAGGAGTTTACGATCATGCAGACCATTTCTCTGCCCGTGCTCGAGGCGGGCGAATACGCCGGCGGCATCTGGTATTACGAGCCCCACACCTACCAAAGCTACCGTTACGTTCTGGGGCGGGTGGGCAAGCACCCGCTGGTGTGCATCGGCATCAATCCCAGTACCGCCCAGCCCGGTGCGCTGGACCCCACCTTAAAAAGTGTGGAGCGGCTGGCCGCCGCCAACGGCTTTGACAGCTGGATCATGTTCAACGTCTACCCCCAGCGCGCCACCGACCCCAACGATATGGATAAGACCCCCGACCGCGCCCTGTGCGATGAAAACCTGCGCTGGCTGCGGGCGGTGCTGGCACAGACCGAGCCCACCATGTGGGCAGCATGGGGCACCCTGATCGAAAAGCGGGACTACCTGCCCGGCCTGATGCGGGAGATGGTGGCCCTGACGCGGGAGCGGGAGATCCCGTGGGTCACCTTTGGCAAGCGCAGCAAAAAGGGACACCCGCACCACCCGCTGTATCTGCGCAAGGATTCCACCCCGGAGCCTTTTGATGTGGAAAACTATCTGGACACCTGTTTCTGATGTCCGACCCGACAGGAGGAGAGCTGCTTTGACCGCAGAACAGTATAAGCCCATCTATCACTGGTTCAGCGACCATCCGGCCGTAAAGCGGCTGGTCGTTTTTCTGGACCGGTGGCTGCCGCTGGTGCCCTTTGTGTGCTATCCGGTGCTGCTGTGCCTGCTGAACATCCGGCTCTCGCGGCTGTTCCTCACCCAGAAGCAGGCCGCACTGGACTTTATGGTGCTCATCGCCCGCTCCGTCTTTGTGCCGGGGCTGGTGTTCTGGGGCGGCACGCTGCTGCGCAGTCGGCTGCACTTTCCCCGCCCCTACGAGCAGCCCGGCTTTACCCCGCTGGTGGCAAAGGAGAGCCGTGGACACTCCATGCCCTCCCGCCACGCGCTGAGCGCCGCCGTGCTGGCGGCGGTGTGGCTGTATTTCTACCCCGCTGCGGGCTGCGTGATGGTGGGCATTGCCCTGCTCATCTGCTGCCTGCGGGTGCTCACCGGGGTGCATCATGTGCGGGACGTGGTGTGCGGCTTTGCACTGGGCTTTGCGCTGGGCTGTGCCGGAATGTGGCTGCTGTAAGTCCGTTCCTACACGCTGGAACGGCCATTTTTGCCCGCAGCGCAAAAAAGTTGAAACTTTTTTCAGATTTTCCTTGACAGAATGCGATGGGTATGGTATTATTTCTCTCGCAGCCTGTGCCGACACAGAGCTGCCGCCATAAAGGAACCCATT
>UMHH01047970.1_pt1 | contig 53177 bp, 53 predicted proteins | sample 1965491 | NCBI WGS metagenome assembly UMHH01 (sample SAMEA4836094, study PRJEB28245) | human gut metagenome | biome: gut microbiome; material: fecal sample | place: Denmark | collected 2008
CTGTGCCGCCGGTCGGCAGTGGACCCGGCTGTCCGTATGGCCTTAGCCCCGTTTGGGCGGTCCCGAGTAAATTGCTTTGAAAAGACTCTGCAAGGCGGCGTCTCTCAAAATCAACAAAAGAATAACATGATTCGCCCCGTCTGTCAACCAAAACTTTTCGGCAGTCGCCCGCTGCGGGTGCGCAGGGCGGCGCTCGGCGCGCAAAATGGGGCGTTTTGTGCAAAAAAGCAGATACCCTTCCCGCCGCAGTATGCTATAATAAAGGAACAATGAATGGAGAAAGAGGGTGTATGGATGGCACTGCCAATCGCCATCGTAGAGGACCAGGCAGCAGATGCCCGGCGGCTGGAGGAGCTGCTGCAACAGCAGCTGCCTGCAGCCGAGTGCACATGGTTTACCTGCGGAGATGATTTTCTCCGCGCCGCAGCAGAGCCCGGCTTATACGCCGTGGTGTTTCTGGATATCTGCATGGCGGGCACCAACGGCATCGAGACCGCCCGCCGGCTACGACAGGCCGACCCGGAGGTGCTGATCGTATTCGTAACATCCTCCCCGGAATATGTATGGGACGCCTTTCCGGTGCACCCCTTCGATTACCTGCTCAAACCCTACCAGAAGGAAAAATTCGAGCATCTTGCCGCTGAGCTGCGGCGGGCGCTGCGCTGTCAGGAGCCGGAGCTGGAGATCCGCATTGCCCGCCAGAGCATTCAACTGCCGCTGCGCAAGGTGCTGTACGCCATTGCCCGGAACCACTACGTCCTTATCACCACCGAGGATGGCGAGTACCGCGCCATGTGCAGTTTTGCGCAGATCGAAGAAAAGCTTACTGCTCTGGAAAACTTTATGAGCTGCAACCGGGGCGTTATCATCAACATGGACAAGGTGCTGCGGTTCGGGGAGGACTGCATCGAGATCTTGGACGGCACCCGCCTGCCGGTACGGCAAAAGGATAAATGCACCCTGCTTGCCCACTTTACACAATACCAGTTCCGCCACATGCGGCAGGAGCTGCACTGAGGAAAGGAGCAGCCGCCATGGATCTTGCCCTGTTCGGCCGTTATTTTCTGGATTTTGCGCTGCTGTACCCCAGCGCGTTTCTGTGTCTGGCATCCCTATGGGAAAAGCTGCGCACCCCCAGGCGCACCGCCTGCATCGCTGCCGGATGCATCACCCTGCTGTGCATCGGCTGCGCCGCGCTCTGCGCCGTGTTCGGGCTGAACAGTAATTCTCTCCTGCCCGCCATCGTGCTGGTCTCCTTCTGGCTGCTGCGCTGGCGGGTAACGCCGGAAGTGACCGTAAGCCAGACCGCGTTTCTGTTTTCCATCTCTGCCGTGATGATGGCGGTGTGTTCCCTGCTGTCGACGCTGCTCAACGCCCAGACCGAGATCTCCAACCCACAGACGGTCTGCCTTGCCTCCACGGCGCTGCTGCGGCTGGGCCTTGCCGCGGTGCTCACCGTGCTGTTCTGGTTCACCGCCGTGCAGTGGAGCCGGTGGCTGCTGCGGGAGTACAGCGGCGAAGCCTTCTGGCAGTCTGCGTGGCCGCTGCCCGCCCTCTATGCCGTTTTTCTGGTATACTGTATGCCGCTGAACCCCGCCGTGGTGCTGGTCGGGCGGCTGAAGATCATCTCGGTGCTGGCGGTATCCATCTCGCTGTTCGGCATCTTTCTGCTGCTATACGAGATGTACCGCGTTGCCCGGGAGTTTACCCGCAATGCCCGGCTGGACCGGGAAAACCAGCTGCTGGCCATGGAATCCCGCCGGTACATGGAGTTACAGACCTATCTGGACAACACCCGCCGTCTGCGGCACGACTTCCGGCAGCATCTGCATGTGATTGCCGGACTGACCGAGACCGGGCAGCTGGAGGAGCTGAAAAGCTATCTGCACCAGTATGAAAGCGAGCTCAGCGAGCACCGCCCCAGCCTGTGCGCCAACGCCGCCGTGGATGCACTGGCCGGATATTACGACCATGCAGCCGGGCAGCAGAGCGTTCCTGTGGAGTGGAAGCTGGCACTGCCTCGGCAGCTTCCCATGCCGGAGGCCGACCTGTGCACCATTCTGGGCAATCTGCTGGAAAACGCCCTGCACGCCAGCCAGAAGCTGCCGCCGGAGCAGCGCCGGGTGCAGGTGATGGCGCAGATGCTCAGTCCCGCCATGCTGGGGCTTGTGGTGGAGAACCGTTACGACGGCATGCTGAAAAAACAGCAGGGCATCCTGCGCTCCACCAAGCACGAGGGCACCGGCATCGGGCTGGTATCTGCCGAGACGGTAGTGCACAAATATAACGGCAATCTGCATCTGGAGACCGAGGAGCAGATCTTCCGGGTGAATGTTCTGTTAAATCTGTAACCACCGGCAGGCCAACGTGAAAGCGTTCACAAAAAAAGCAGCGCCGTCCTTTGCAGAGAGGTTTCTCTACGAAGGGCGGCGCTGTATTATTTTTCAAGCTTCTCCGTGCTTTTTTGTGCGGCTTCCAGCTCGTCCACCCGCTTTTGCAGGGCGGTGATCTTATCGTCCATTTTCAAAAATGTCCAGACCAGAACGGCCAGCACCAGCGCGGGAGGAACGACCATCCACAGGGACTGCTGACACCAGAGCAGCAGCGAATAGCCGCCGAATACAGTAAAAATAAATACGGCAAACAGACTTGCAGCCAGTACAGCAAAAAATCCCATACAGAAAGTCTCCTTTCAGTTATTCTTCCGTTTCTTCCTCGTCCGGGTCCAGCTCAATGCTGAACACGGCTTTTTTCAGCTTTCCGCAGCCCTGCGCCTTCAGGCCGGATTTATACGGTTCCCCTGCCAGATACAAGGCAAAGCGTCCCTCGCACAGCATTCCGGCAATGCTGGTACCGGCAGTGCCTACGGTGGTGTCGGCGGCTTCATCGGTTGGCTTGGTGGGCGTCAGCTCCGCAAGGCTTACCTCAAACAGCTCACTGCCGTCCAAGTCAGTCTCCAGCGTAATGTGATTGTCGTGCCGCTGGAACAGTGCCTTGTCGGAGGTCTGGGGCGTGACGGTGCTCACGGTGACCACCGCCTTGTCCCCATCGATGCGGGTGCGCCCGGCAGGCAGGGTGGTGATATCCCGCGCCATGATGTACTCGATCACGGTGTCCAGATTGTCGCTTACGCCCAGATAGTTGGGCAGGTTGTTCAGGGTATCGTAGATCATAGAAAAAGTCCTCCGTCTGTGTTGTTTCAGTTACCTGTATGGTATCACAGGTCAGGGACAGATGCAATATGTGTGCGGGCAGATGTCGCGAGCCGCGCAGAAAAGGAACCCGGGTCGCGGCTCCCAGCGGCTGCATCGTGCCTTGGGCGGCACGCGCATCCTGCTGGCCGCAGCCCCAACAGCTCCTCCCTGTTTCTGCCGCTGGCAGCGGTCGTCGCTGTTGCACAGGGGCTTTCCCCCGCCGGACTATTCGGCGGGTCGATGCTGTTCGAATCCACCCTTGCAGCCCCTTTTCAAGGCAGATAAAACAGAAACTCCAGTACCCGGTTCGGATACTGGAGTCCTTGGTGGGCGCGTGTGGATTGCGCGAGCCGCGCTGCTAAAAACAGCCCACTGGGCTGTTTTTGCGCTGTCTTCTGCGACAGCGCCGCAGCTGTTCGAATCCACCCTTGCAGCCCCTTTTTCAAGGCAGGTAAAACAGAAACTCCGGTACCCATTGGATACCGGAGTTCTTGGTGGGCGCGGGTGGATTCGAACCACCGAAGCTGAAAGCAGCAGATTTACAGTCTGTCCCCATTGGCCACTCGGGAACACGCCCATATTCATTTTTGCAGTCGTGTGGACTGCCTGTATATGTTACCACTGAAAGCGCAATTTGTCAACCCATAATTTGGGCTGGGCGCAAAAAAAGAAGAAATAAAGGCAGAGAGCACAAAAGCCCTCCCGCTCGGGTGCGCTTTACAGCGTCCGGGCGGGAGGGCTTTTCAGCCTGACAAAAACAGGTCAGGAGAAAATCACTTCTGGTTCTTCATATAGATGTGGTGCGGCAGACCGGCGATGTACAGCGGGGTCAGCTCGGCCTGAATCAGCGGACGGGCGTAGTCCAAGAAGTCCTCAGTCATCTGGGTGTGGTTGTTGTTCATCCAGCTCAGGGGAACCTTCTTTTCCAGGTTGGCGACTTCGCTGATGGGATGCAGCTCGGTGGTGCACTGGTAGGGGTTGTTGGAGATGCGCTTCAGGGCAACCATCTGACCGGTAACACCCTCAAAGGCTGCCTTGGCGGCAGCACCACCCACCTGATAGGCCTCGGTGATGTCGGTACGGCTGGTCAGGTGACCGGCGCAGCGCTGCAGGGTGGAAAGCTCGATGCAGCGGGTCTTGGTGTCCAGATTGCGGGCCACCACATTGGCCAGATACCGTGCGGTACCGGTCAGTGCCTTGTGACCGAAAGCATCCACGGCGTGCACGTCGTCCGCCAGCTCACAGACATAGCGACCATCCTCCAGCTTTACGCCCTCGGAAACGGCAATGACGATGCTGGGCTTCTTTTCCTGCATCACACGCACCTTTTCCACAAAGCGCTCCACGTTGAAGGGAACCTCGGGCAGGCAGATCATGTCCACGCCCTCGCAATCATCGCTCTTGGCCAGTGCGGCGGCAGCGGTCAGCCAGCCGGCATTGCGGCCCATGATCTCCACCACGGTAACGTACTTGGTGCCGTACACGGTGGCGTCGCGGATGATCTCTTTCATCACAACGCCAATGTACTTGGCGGCAGAGCCATAACCGGGGGTGTGGTCGGTGACCATCAGGTCGTTGTCGATGGTCTTGGGCACACCCATAAAGCGAATGTCACTGCCAACGCGCTGGCCGTAGTCAGCCAGCTTGCCGATGGTGTCCATGGAGTCGTTGCCGCCGATATAGAAGAAGTAACCGATGTTCAGCTTTTCCAGAATGGCGAACAGCTTTTTGTACACCGCCTCGTCATCCCGCCAGTCGGGAAGCTTATAGCGGCAGCTGCCCAGAAAGCTGGACGGGGTGCGCTTGAGCAGCTCGATGTCCAAGTCATCGGTCAGCAGGGTGGAAAGATCCACCACCCGCTCCTCCAGCAGACCGGCAACACCGTTGCACATACCGTACACGATGTCTGCGCCGCGGTTCTTGCAGCTTTCAAAGACACCCGCCAGACTGGCATTGATGACAGAGGTGGGGCCGCCGGACTGACCGACAATTGCGTTTTTTCCCATGATGATTTCTCCTTTTTTGTTTTTTCTGTTTCGGCTATAAAAACGTGCAGTCACACGAAAACAGACGCGGAAGGAAAAGGCGGATCACAGACGGATGTGGCGGGGGGTACCGTTCACATACACAGGGGTCACCTCGTCCAGGATCAGCGGACGGGCATACTCCTCAAAGGCTTCGGTCACCTGCATCCCGTCCGAGGTGATCCATTCCAGCGGGACCTTCTTTTCCAGATTTGCCACCTGCTGCACATCCACAGACTCGGTGATGCACTGGTACGGGTAGTTGGAGACCCGCTTGAGGGCGATCATACGGCCGCTCTCGCCTGCAAAGGCAGCAGCGGCGGCGGCACCGCCAACGGCGTAGGCCTCGTTCACATCCGTGCGGCTGGCCAAATGGCTGGCGCAGCGCTGCAGGGTGGAGAACTCGATGGCACGGCTCTTGCACTGCAGCTTGTCGTGGATGAGCTCCGAAAGGTAACGGCTGGTGCCGCTGAGGATGGCCTTGTGGCCAAAGGCATCCAGCTGGCCGGCGGTGGATACCAGATCGCACAGGTAGGTGCCGTCTGCGGTCTTTACGCCCTCGCTGGCCGCGATGATAACGTTGGACTTTACCCGCTGCAGCTCGTCCACCCGGGCAAGGAACTTGTCCTGATCAAAGGGCACTTCCGGCAGCAGGATCAGGTCGGGGCCTTCGCAGTCCTCGCCGCCGGCCAGACAGGCCGCACCGGCCAGCCAGCCTGCGTGACGGCCCATGATCTCGGCCACCGTCACGCTGCGGATGTTGTACACCGAGGAGTCGCGGATGACTTCCTTTAAGATGGTAGCAATGTACTTTGCGGCAGAACCGTAGCCGGGGGTGTGGTCGGTGAGGCACAAATCGTTGTCGATAGTCTTGGGCACACCGATAAACCGCACACTGCTGCCCACCTGCTGCCCATAGCGGGACAGTTTTGCGATGGTATCCATCGAGTCGTTGCCGCCGATGTAGAACACGGCACAGATGTCGTACTTGTCAAACAGGGTGAACAGCTTGACGAACGGGGTGGCATCGGTGTCCGGGTCGGGCAGCTTGAAGCGGCAGCTGCCCAGATAGCTGGACGGAGTACGCTTGAGCAGCTCGATGCTCATGCGGTCATCCAGCAGAACGTTGAGCTCCAGCAGCTCTTCCTTGAGCAGACCCTCGATGCCGTACTTCATGCCGTACACCTTGTCTGCACCCAGACTGCGGGCGGCTTTGTATACGCCCGCAAGGCTGGAGTTGATCACGGCGGTAGGGCCGCCGCTCTGACCAATGATGATATTCTTGGCCATGGAAACCTCCTTCAGATCATATAAAATGTGTCCGCTGCCGGGCAAACGGCTTTCCGCACCGTCCGGTAAAGTGGTCTGTCGGCCCTGCACTGCCAACGGACCGGGACGGCAAAACAGCCGTCTGCCGCAACTGACACAAAAATATTTGCAGCTTGTGTATTTGCTTTTTGTAAAATGTGCAAAATAAGCTGCAATTCTATTGTACCCGTTTTGCCTGTTGTATGCAAGACCCAATTGGTTGCACAGGCAAAAAAAATATGATAAAATGGGTGCGCACTCCAAAATTACCGGGCAGAAGTACCTGCCTGTTGGGATAAATGCAGAAAGCTGGACAGAGAATATGGGCATTTCACACGAGTATCATTCGGCACCCCGGCGGCGCACACGCGGGGGCATCAGCGGCAAACTGCGGCTGGCGGGGGTCATTGTGGCCATTCTGCTGGTCGCCTATGCGGTGACTGCTATCTTGGAAAAAGGATCCGTTGAAGAGGACAGTACCCCGCAGGCCGGCGCAGGCGGCATTGCACAGAACATTCTGGCACCGCTGCCCATGCAGGGCGAGGCGGCTTCCGGCAGCGGCAGCGAAAGTACAGCCGATAGCAGCGGCACGGCGCAGGCGGTACAGCTGGAAAGCTTCGGCCCTGCCCGGCAGACCGATGGCGCTTATACCATTAAGGCGTATGATGCCAGTGTTATCCGGCAGCCGGCCTGCGGTCAGGTAGACCTGAGCTATTTTTCGGACGCCGCCTTTCTGGGCGACAGCCTGACGGTGGGCTTCTCGGACTACCAGATCAATCTGAGCGGCGCACTCATCTGCGGCTATACGGGTGTGGGGCCGGACGCCATCGTCAACCGCGCCGCCGTCAAGAGCCCCACCCGTGGGCAGGAAGTGGCGCTGGATGTGCTGGCAGCGGCACAGCCCAAAAAGCTGTATATCCTGCTGGGCACCAACACCCTGACCACCTTGGGCGCATCTGACCGTTTTCTGGCCTACTACGGCCAGATGCTGGACGAGCTGCGCCAGACGCTGGGGGACGACTGCATTATTTATGTACAGTCCATCCCGCCGGTACGGCCTGCGGCAGCGGAAAAGAAGCCGGGGCTTGCCTCGGACGTGCTGCGCGGCGTGAACGAGCAGCTGGCACAGCTGGCCGCCAGCAAGGGCTGCGTTTATCTGGACCTGTGGGAGGCACTGGCTGACGGCGAGGGCAACCTGAAAGAGATGATCGCCGCACCGGACGGCGTGCACCTCTCGGCCGGCAACGGCTACGGCGCATGGGTCACCTACCTGCGCAACCACGCAAAATATTCCGCAAGTAACCCGTGGATCATGGGCAGCGCTTACAGCGCAGAATAAAAAACAAAAAGCAGGTGCACCGCCTTTTTAAAAGCCAACGCTTTTGATAAAGATGCGGTGCACCTGTTTTTTTGTATTACTTTTTATCCTGTGGGTCATCCAGCCCTTTGAACATCACCATGCCCAGATTTGCAAAGCTGGCGCCCAGCGCAAAACCGACTGTCCCCATCGACACGCTGAACAAAACGCCCATGGCAACGCCGAACAGGATGCCTGCGATTTGACTTTTCTTCATTTTACTGCTCTGCCTTTCCGTACCATGCAACGGACAGCCGCCACGAGAGAGCATACAGCGCCAGCGCCGCCGCCAGCACTACGACCAGCACCAGCAGCGAGCCCTGCGCAGGCAGGAGGCTGTTTAAAGCATTGTCCCCCGAAGAAACGAAATATCCCATAATGCTTGCAAGCAGACCGATGCACAGGTAGTACACATACCGGGCTTTCTGGTAGCCAAAGCGGTAGGCCAGCGGCAGCAAAATAATGTTGCCCAGCAGGGTCAGCATAGCCACCTGAAGCAGGGTCGCCACGGTGAGCTGAACCGTCACCGTGCCCCAGAGCAGCTGTGCTGCCGCCAGCGCTGTCATGCTCAGCAGTTCCGCCAGCACCATACCACACAGTCCGATGAGGTATTTGCCGCCCACGATCTGTCCTTTTGTCACCGGCAGGGCGGCGCTGTAAGCGCTGAACCGGCCGTTCTGGTCGTAAGCCAGCAAGGTCATGGGCAGGATGCCCAGCAAAAGCCCGCCGTACAGCATAAAGAAATTAGACCCTTCCTTCATGAAAAACGTTCCCATCAGCATCATAGCCACCGACATCAGAATGATCCATCTGGTGTAGCTCCACATCTGGTAGGCATCCTTTAATAGCAGACCTTTCATTGCACGTTCTCCCCTTTCACCATCAGTATAAACAATTCCTCAATGCTTACCGGGGCAAGCTCTGCTCCGGCGGGCATTGCATCCCGGCGCACAAGCGCCTCGGCTCCGTAGGGGGTGACCCGCTTGCCGTACACCGGCGTATCCAGTGCCGCCAGCTGCGCCGCCGTGCCATGCCACAGGGCGTATTCCTCCCGCAGGGCGTCCTTTTCCTCACAGAGCAGCAGCCTGCCCTTGTGCAGAAAGGCGATGGTATCGCACAGCTTTTCCAAGTCGCTGACGATGTGGGAGGAGATGAGGATGGAGTGGTTTTCGTCCCGAGCAAAGTCCAGCAGCAGGTCGGTCACCTCGTCCCGCACCACCGGGTCCAGCCCGTTGGTGGCTTCGTCCAACAGCAGCAGCTTCGGGTGGTGCGCCAGTGCCACGGCGATACACAGCTTCATCTTCATGCCGGTGGAGTAGTCCTTGTACTGCTTTTTGTCCGGCAGACCGAACTTTTGGCACAGTTCCGCATAAGCGGCAGCGTCCCAGTTGCGGTAGATGCCTGCCATCACCTTGCCCGCCTGCACCGCGTTCAGGCACAGGGGGATGCCCTCGCTGCCCAGCACCACGCCGATCTCCTCCTTGGCACGGACAGAAGCGGTGCGGCTGTCCCTGCCAAGAATGGTCACGGTGCCGCCGTCCCGCTGCACCATGTTTAAAATCAGCCGGATGGTGGTGCTCTTGCCCGCCCCATTTTCGCCGATCAGGCCGCAGATGGTGCCGCCGGGCAGGGTCAGGTCCAGCGGCCCAAGGGTAAAGTCCTTATAGTGCTTTGTAAGCCCCCGTAGTTCCAGTGCGTTCATGTTCAGTCCTCCCACAGCAGTTCCAGCATCTCCCGCAGCTCTTCCCTGCTCAGCCCGCAGGATGCGGACAGGCGGACAGCCTCGGTAAGGTGTTCTTCAATCTTTTTCAGGTTTTCTTCCCGCAGCAGCTCGGTGTTTTTCGGGGCTACAAAAAAGCCCTTGGCCGGTACTGCGTAAAGAAAGCCCTCTTTTTCCAGTTCATCGTAGGCGCGCTTGGTGGTAATGACGCTGATGCGCAGATCCCGTGCCAGCCCCCGGATGGAGGGCATGGCCTCGTCCGGCTGCAAAGCCCCGCTGATGATCTGCTGCTTGATCTGGTTGTAGATCTGGTCATAGATGGGCGCGCCGCTTTTGTTGTTGATAAACAGTTCCATCGGCTGCTCCTTTGATACTCGCGTTCCATCTGTATATGTACAGTATATACAGTAGATACAGGTTTGTCAAGAGGGTGCGCAAAAAAATACACCCGCCATCCAAAATGGACAGCGGGTGCAATTTTTATAGGTTTTACAGTGCCTTGATAGCGGTCTTGATGCGCTCGGCTGCAAGCTTAGTCTTTTCTGCATCGCCGAAGGCGGTCAGGCGGAAGTAGCCCTCGCCGCACTCGCCGAAGCCCACGCCGGGGGTGCCCACAACGCCGCAGTTTTCCAGCAGCCAGTCAAAGAACTCCCAGCTCTTCATGTTGCCGGGGCAGCGCAGCCAGATATAGGGGCTGTTCTTGCCGCCGCAGTACCACACACCGCACTCATCCAGTGCATCGGCGATGACCTTTGCGTTGCGGCGGTAGTAGTCCAGATTGGACTGGATCTCGGCCATGCCGCTCTCGGTGAACACGGCGGCAGCGGCGCGCTGCACCACATAGGGCACGCCGTTGAACTTGGTGGTCTGGCGGCGCAGCCACAGCTTATTCAGGTTCATCCCCTCGCGCTCCAGCTCCTTGGGCACGACGGTGTAGCCGCAGCGGGTGCCGGTAAAGCCTGCGATCTTGGAGAAGGAGCAGATTTCCACGGCACACTGGCGTGCACCCTCGATCTCGAAGATGCTGCGGGCAAGCTCACCCTCCGAGATGAAGCACTCGTAGGCGGCATCGTACAGGATAATGGCATCGTTCTTGCGGGCGTAATCCACCCATGCCTTCAGCTGTGCACGGGTGTAGGCAGCGCCGGTGGGGTTGTTGGGGCTGCAAATATAGATGATGTCTGCCTTTACGCTCTCGTCCGGCATGCCGAGGAAGCCATTTTCCTGCCCGGTGCGGCTGTAAATGATCTTGCGGCCATCGGTGACGTTATCATCCACATAGGTGGGGTACACGGGGTCCGGCACCAGCACGGTGTTGTCCACATCGAACAGGCCCAGCAGGTTTGCAAGGTCGCTCTTTGCGCCGTCCGAGATAAAGATCTCGTCCTCGGCGATCTGGGTGCCGCGGCCGGCGTAGTAACCCTGAATGGCCTGCTTGAGGAAGGGGTAGCCCTGCTCCGGGCCGTAGCCGTGGAAGCCCTCTTTGGTGCCCATCTCCTCGGCAGCGTCGCGCATGGCCTGCACCACACACTTTGCCAGCGGCTGGGTCACATCGCCGATGCCCAGACGGATGATCTCCTTTTCCGGGTGTGCTTCCTGATATGCAGCTACCTTGTGGGCAATGTCCACGAACAGGTAGCTGGCCTTCAGTTCGTTGTAATGCTTGTTCATCTTCATGATACTTTCCCTCGCTTCTTTTATTGGTGCAACCCTCTCAGTCATCTCGCATTCGCTCGATGCCAGCTCCCCCGAAGGGAGAGCTGTCGCCGTCAGGCGACTGAGGGGGTTCTTATTTACACTTCGGTCGTGCCCTCGCACACGGTCTCGGCTGCACCGGTCATCAGCAGCTGCTTGCCGGGCAGCACCCGGATGGTCAGCTCGCCGCCGCGCAGCTGCACATGGACGTCCTCTCCGGCGGGGCAGACGCCCAGTTCGGTCAGGGCTGCCACGGTGGCGCAGGTGCCGGTGCCGCAGGCCCATGTCTCGCCGCTGCCGCGCTCCCACACGCGCATCTTCAGGTGAGTGGCGTCCACCACCTGCACAAACTCGGTGTTGATGCGCTCCGGGAAGTTTTCGTGGTGCTCAAAGCCCGGGCCGATCTGCTCCAGCTTCAGGCTGTCCACCTCCGGCACAATGGTCACGCAGTGGGGGTTGCCCACGCTGATGCAGGTCACCCGCCACAGGTTCTCTTCCACCTCCAGGGGCAGATCTACCAGCGGTCCTTCGCCCATGTTCACGGCGGGCAGCGCCGCCGCCATGGCGGTGTAGGTGCCCATTTCTACCTGCCACAGCCCCTCGCCCATGCGGGAAACGGTCTTTAAGCCGCTGAGGGTGTCGATGGCAAGCTTCGGCTTTGCCACGCCGTGGGTGTACAGCCACTCGGCCACGCAGCGGATGCCGTTGCCGCACATCTTGCCCTCGCTGCCGTCCGCATTGAAGATGCGCATCATGGCGTCTGCCCCGGCTGTGACCGGTGCGCAGATGCAGATAATACCGTCCGCGCCGATGGAAAAGTGCCGCCGGGACAAGCGCTCTGAAAGCGCAGCGATATTCTCCGGCACACCGGAGGTGCGGCAGTCCAGATAAATATAATCGTTGGCGCAGCCCTGCATTTTTGTGAATGAAAGCTTCATGCTTATCGCTCCTTATAAAAGGGACTGGTCAGTCCCTGTAAACTCATTACTTTATAATGATAAAAAAACCGGCACGAGATGTCAAGGGAAAAAGCAGCTTTCAGACAATTTTCTTCAGTTGCTGCAAAACAGGGCTTGACAATACGCACTGCATGGGATATAAAAAAAGAGAGCGCTTTGTACAGCAGGCAAGGCTGTGCCGGATACCGGAGGCTTTTTCCGGGGCACGGCGGGCTGTACGCGTATGCAATACAACTGCAAAAAGGAGACCACAGGAATGGACACTTTTGAAAAAATCCGTGCATTGCTGGCTGAGCAGCTGGACGTTGACCCGGCAAAGATCACGCTGGAAAGCGATATCATGAGCGATTTTGAGGCTGACAGTCTGGATATCGTAGACATGGTGATGACGCTGGAGGACGAGTTTGGCATCGAAGTGCCGGACGACGCCATCGAGTCCCTGCGCACCGTAGGCGATGTGGTAAACTTTGTGGACAGCCACGCGCAGAACTGATTCTTTTAGGCAAAAGCCCCGCCTTTGCAGTGCGGCACACGGCCGTGCAGGCAGACGGGGCTTTATTATGGTTCGTGCGGAACGTAAAGCGTTTGGCGCACGGCCTTGGGAGGATATAACAAAATGGCAAAAGACAACAAGAAGCTCGTGCAGGCGATCACCAGTCAGGAAGAAAACTTTGCACAGTGGTACACCGACATCTGCGTAAAGGCAGAGCTGGTGGAGTACTCCAGTGTGAAGGGCTTTATCATCCTGCGCCCCTATGGTCAGGCCATCTGGGAACTGATCCAGAAGGATCTGGACGCCCGGTTCAAGGCTACCGGCCATGAGAATGTGGCTATGCCGGTGCTGATCCCGGAGAGCCTGCTGCAGAAGGAAGGCGAGCTCGTCAATGGCTTCGCGCCGGAGGTGGCGTGGGTCACGATGGGCGGCTCCGACAAGCTGGAAGAGCGTCTGGCGGTGCGTCCCACCAGCGAGACCATGTTCTGCGATCACTGGTCCCGCGTGCTGCACAGCTACCGTGAGCTTCCCATGAAGTACAACCAGTGGTGCAGCGTAGTGCGCTGGGAAAAGACCACCCGTCCCTTCCTGCGCAGCCGCGAGTTCTGGTGGCAGGAGGGTCACACCATCCATGAGACCGCTGCCGAGGCCGAGGCTGAGACCCAGCAGCAGCTGAACTGCTATGCAGACACCTGCGAGCAGGATCTGGCGATCCCCGTGGTGAAGGGCCGCAAGACCGACAAGGAAAAGTTTGCCGGTGCCGAGGCCACCTACACCATCGAAGCCATGATGAAGGACGGCAAGGCGCTGCAGAGCGGCACCAGCCACTACTTTGGCGACAAGTTCAGCAAGGCTTACGATGTCACCTTTACCGGCCGCGACAACCAGCTGCATCATCCGTTCCAGACCAGCTGGGGCGTTTCCACCCGTCTGGTGGGTGCTATCATCATGACCCACGGCGATGACGACGGCCTGATCCTGCCCCCGGCCATTGCCCCCATTCAGGTTGTGGTGGTGCCCATTGCCGCCCACAAGCCCGGCGTTTCCGAAAAGGCTGCCGAGCTGGCCGAGAAGATCAGCAAGTACGCCCGCGTGAAGCTGGACGACAGCGACAACGCCCCCGGCTGGAAGTTTGCCCAGTGGGAGATGAAGGGCGTGCCCCTGCGTCTGGAGATCGGCCCCAAGGATCTGGAAAAGAACCAGTGCGTGCTGGTGCGCCGCGACACCCGCGAGAAGGTCTTTGTAAGCTTGGACGAGCTGGAGACTGCCATTCCCGCCCAGCTGGAAGCTCTGCGCAAGGACCTGTACCAGCGTGCGCTGGAAAACCGCGAAAAGCGCACCTGGGCTGCCACCACCATGGACGAGGTGAAGGAGCTGGCAAAAGCCAACACCGGCTACATCAAGACCATGTGGTGCGGCGATCTGGCCTGCGAGATGAAGATGAAGGAAGAGGCTGGACTTTCCAGCCGTTGCATGCCCTTTGAGCAGGAACAGCTCAGCGATGTGTGCCCCTGCTGCGGCAAGCCCGCCAAGGCCATGGTCTACTGGGGCGTTGCTTACTAAGCAATCGCTTCTCTGAGCCTTTGCGCGGGACGATCTGAAATGGCCGCCGCGTGCGCTTTGGCCATCTTCAGCGGAAAGAATATTTTATAGTTCGGGACAGCGAAACGCCTGCTGGCGTTCCGCTGTCCCCTTTTTACAGGAGGGGTCACAGAGGGAAACAGCTGCCCTATTGCTGACAACCTGCACATTCTCTGCTGTGGCACTCTCAGCAAAAAAGAACCGTCACCCTGACCGGTGACGGTTCTTAGTTTTTAAGACGGTTCATCAAAAGGGCTGATTGCTTGTCGCAGTGCCTTTTCTATTTACAATATACACACTTTTGAGGTTTCTGTCAAGAGCACGCCGTTTCGTTTCTGCGTGCTTTTTTCTTACCGGTCAAAGGTGGTGCTAAGGGTGGTCTGCCAGCTTTCGCCGGGGGCAAGGCAGGCGGCTGCGGCGCGCTGCTCCCAGTCCTGCGGGTCGGTGGCAGCGGCGGGCAGGCTGTGCCACGGCTCAATGCACACAAAGCGCACCGGCTTTGCGGGAGCTGACCAGATGAGCGAATAGGGGTAGCCCTCCACCCGGCAGGTGATATTGCGGCCGGTGTCCTTTTCGCAGATGCCAATGGTGCCAGTGCGCAGGCCTGCCATGCAGAAGCTGTCGTTGGCAAACAGGTCATCGGTCAGCGGGATGGCCTGCTGGTTCTTCCACTGGTAATAGCTCTTGCCGCTCAGCAAGCCGTTGGGGCTGGCATCGAGGATGACCGGGCTTTCCGGCTGGTCAAAACGGAACTCGTAGTCAGTGGTGGTGTGCTTTTCATCGAACGGGACGTTGAACGCCGGATGGAAGCCGATGCCGAAGCGCAGCTCCTCGGTGCCGGGGTTCGTCACCTGCAGGGTATGGTGCACGGTCTTGCCCTCCAGTCGGAAGGTGCTGGTAAGTACAAAATCATAGGGGAAGCGCTCTGCCTTGATGGCATCGTCCGCCCGCAGCTCCAGCTGGATGGTATCCCCTTCTGCCCGCAGCAGGGTGTGCTCCAGATCCCGGGCAAAGCCGTGCTGACCGCCCTTCCATGTTTTGCCCTTGGCAGTAAAGGTGCCGTCCACCAGCTTGCCCGTCCACGGGAACAGGATGGGTGCATGGCGCTTCCAGATGGCGGGGTCGGCCTGCCAGAGCATCTCTTCGCCTGCGGCATTCTTCAGGCTGACGGCCTCTGCACCGTGGGTGTCCACGGTCAGGGTCAGGAATTCGTTGTGAATGGTTGCCTGCATTTTCAGTATCTCCTTTGTCCTTCTTATTTTCCGGGGTCTGCTGTTTCCAGTATACTCCCCCGTGTGCCAAAAATAAAGTCCCTTCCCATGCTTGCACAAATCGTCACTGGGCAAAAGGCTTCCCCCGACCGGGGGAAGCCTTTATTCGGAAGCACGATTTCCATGCTCTGCTTGCTTCAGCAGGGCTGTACCAGCGGCAGGGTAACGACAAAGGTGGTGCCGTTTTCGCTGCTGCTCTCCACGGTCACGCCGCCGCCGTGCAGTACGGCGATCTCCCGCACAAGGGCAAGCCCAAGCCCCACGCCGCCCATCTCCCGGCTGCGGGACTTATCCACCCGGAAAAAGGGCTGGAAAATGCTGTCCCGGCAGTCTGCGGGGATGCCCGGGCCGGTATCTGCAACGTGCAGCACGGCAGTTTGCTTTTCCTGCCGCAGGGTGACGCGCACTGCCCCGCCGGGACGGTTATACTTGATGCCGTTTTCCACCAGATTGAACACCAGCCGGTAGATCAGCGCATCACTGCCCACCATGCCCAGCTCCGCGCAGTCCTGCTGCAAGGAGATATTGTTTTTCTGAGCAAGGGAGGTCAGGTCGGTCAAGATTTCCTCTACCAGCGGTGCAAGGGCGATCTGGTCGGTGCGGGAGACCGATTGCAGATTGCTCATTTCCAGCAAAGTGTGCACAAGGGCGGTCAGGCGGTCCAGCTGCTCCCGCAGGGAGCTGACCAGCCCGGCGGTCTCAGCGTCCATGGCCGGGTGCTCCTCTGCAAACAGTTCCAGCTTTGTCTGCAAAATAGCCAGCGGAGTGCGCAGCTCGTGGGCGGCGTTACCCGCAAACTGCCGCTGCAATTCAAAAGACTGTGCCAGACCATCCAGCATCCGGTTCACCGACCGGCTCAGCTGCCCGAATTCCTGCACGGTATCTTCGTCCAGACGGACGGTGGCGATGCTGTCCTGATCGACCCGCTGCGCCTGCTGCGCAAGCTGCTGCAAAGGCTTCAGCGCTCTGCCGCTGACAAAATAAGCGATGGCTGCGCTGAGGATGGTGACCACGGCAGTGATACACCAGCCCTTGCGGCCAAAAACCACCTTTGCATCGTAGACTTCCTGTGAAAAATGCGCCAGCAGGCTGGACATTTCCTCCTGCGGGATCTCGATGGTCAACGAATCCGCACTGCCGGGCTGATACTGCATCATAAAGCCGTTGAGGGCATCCATGCCGGTAACGCCGGTGCGATACAAAAGCAGATTCATGCACACGCAGGCGCAGGCGATGAGCAGCGCCGTCAGCAGGGTGATGCGCCATTGCAGGGATAAACGCTTCATTGTGCCTCGCCTCCGATCTCGTAGCCTTCCCCGATGCGGTTGCGGATGGGGTCGTAGCCCAGCGCCGCCCGCAGCTTTTTGCGCAGGGCAGAGATATGTACCCGGATGGAGTTGCTGAAGCTGTCCACGCTGCCGTCCCAGACGTGCTCAATCAGCTCTTCCTGACTGACCGGGCGTCCCTGATGCAGCAGCAAATATTCCAGTACGCCGCTCTCCTTCCGCGTCAGCGCAAGGGTCTGGCTATCCACCGTGGCAACGCGGCTGCGGGTGTTGAAGCTCAGCCGCCCGCAGCACAGGCAGACATCCTGCTGGATGAACTTGCGCCGGGTCAGGCTGCGCACCCGGGCCTCCAGCTCTGCAAGATGGAAGGGCTTGGAAAGATAATCGTTTGCCCCGGCATCCAGCCCCTCCACCTTATCCGCGATCTCGCTGCGCGCCGATAAGATCAGCACACAGGTCTCAAGGTCGTGCTGCCGTAAGCTGCGCAGCACCTGCATCCCGTCCACCTTGGGCAGGTTGAGGTCCAGCAGTACAAGGTCGTACCGCTCTGCCGCCAGTGCTTCCAGCGCGGCTTCGCCATCTGCACAGGCATCCACCTCGTACCCGGACAGCCGCAGCTTCCGGGCAATGTCCTCCCGCAGGGAGTGCTCGTCCTCTACCACCAAAAGACGCATCTTGTGTTCCACCCTTCCCATAAAAATTGCGTTTTTTTCATTATAACAGATTATAGCAGACGGTGTTAAGATTCGTGTTAAGATTTTCTTAGCAGAAATTTTATCCCGCATGGTGTATACTGGTGCCATCAAACAACAGGAGGCTATGATGTTCATGACAAAAAAACAGGCGCAGCTGCTTTTGCTTGCCGCCGGGGTGCTGATGCTGCTGTTCGGCGTGTGGCGGGGCGAGGCAGACACCGTATTTTCAAAGGCCATCCGGCTGTGTATGGAGTGTGTAGGCATTGGATAAGAAAAAATTAAATCCCCTTGCTCGCTTCCGGGGCTTTATACAGGCCGGGGCGACCCTTTTAACCAACCTCCACCTGCCCAACTTTGCCAAAGGGACACTGTATCAGGGCAGTGGCAAATACGTCTGCGTACCGGGGCTGAACTGCTATTCCTGCCCGGGCGCTGCCGGTGCCTGCCCGGTGGGAGCGTTTCAAGCGGTGATAGGCTCCTCCAAATTCCGCTTTTCCTACTACATCACCGGCATCCTGATTCTCTTCGGGGTGCTGCTGGGGCGGTTCATCTGCGGTTTCCTCTGCCCGTTCGGGTGGTTTCAAGAGCTTTTGCACAAGATTCCCTCCCCCAAGCTTTCCACCAAGAAGCTGAAGCCGCTGCGCTATTTAAAGTATGCTGTGCTCCTGGTCATGGTGGTGCTGCTGCCATTGCTGGCGGTCAACGAGCTGGGCATGGGCGACCCGTTCTTCTGCAAGTATCTCTGCCCGCAGGGCGTGCTGGAAGGTGCCATTCCCCTCTCCCTGACAAATGCGGGTATCCGCGCCGCGCTGGGCAAGCTGTTTACATGGAAGGCCTGCATTCTGTTGGCAGTCATTGTGGGCAGCGTGGTGTTCTACCGCCCCTTCTGCAAGTGGCTGTGCCCGCTGGGCGCGTTCTATGCACTGCTGAATAAAGTCTCGCTGTTCCAGATGCGTGTAGACACCCACAAATGCGTCTCCTGCGGCGCCTGTGCAAAGGCTTGCAAGATGGACGTAGACATTACCAAGACCCCCAACCACGCCGAATGTATCCGCTGCGGGATGTGCATGAAAGCCTGCCCTACGGACGCCATCCAGTATAAATTCGGGCTGGGAGACAAATCAAACACTGAAACGACAAAGGAGTAAAACCATGAAGCTTAACCGTGTAACCGCACTTTTTCTTGGCCTTGTGCTGGCCTTCAGCCTTGCCGCCTGCGGGCAGGGCGCATCCTCTGCCTCTACTGCATCTTCTTCCGCTTCCTCTGCGGCAGCGGAAGGCAAGACCGAGGAGCAGCTGCTGGCCGATGAAAACGAGATCCTTTCCGCAAACGATGCCCTGTGGGAGAAGGTGTTCTCCTCCATGGACAAAAACGTGACTGAGACCACCCTCAGCACGAACTACGGCGATTTTCTGCTGAGTGCCGTGGAAAAGGCAAAAGATCAGTTCTCGGATGAGGAGTACAAGACCCTGACCGCCGATGCAGAAAAGATCCGTGCCATTGAGGAACAAATTGCTGCTCTTGCCCCTGCGGACGCGGCTGCTTCCAGTGCCGCCGCACAGGGCACTGCTTTCCCCCAGTTTGAGGGCAGCGATTTAGAGGGCAACCCGGTGGACAACAGCCTGTTTGCGGGCAACGCCTTTACGGTGGTGAACTTCTGGTTCAACGGCTGCAAGCCCTGTGTAGAGGAGCTGGACGACCTGAACGCCCTGAATGAAAAGGTCAAGGCACAGGGCGGCGAGGTGGTCGGCATCAACACCGAGACGCTGGATGGCAGCCAGCAGGGCATCGAAGCCGCCAAAAAGCTGCTGGCTGCAAAGGGCGCAAGCTACCGCAACATCTACTTTGCCTCCGGCAGCGAGGCCGGCAAGTTTGCACTGAACATCATGGCCTTCCCCACCACCTACGTCTTTGACCGGGACGGCAATGTTGTAGGCCAGCCCCTGCTGGGCGGCATTGACAAGGAAGAAAACCTTGCCGCCCTGCAAAAAAATATTGACGCCGCCCTTGCCAAGGACAGCGCCAAATAAGCTATTCTCCCCTGCCGCCTACGGGCGGCTTTTTTTGTTTGCTGCGGGCATTGCCATGCACGCCCGGGCACCGGACGGAATACGCTGGGGCAGAAGCATACTTTTACCAGCAAAGGAGCGTATCTCCATGAAAAACACCGGAACTCTCCGCATCCAGACCTTTGCGGCACGCCAGTCTGCCCCCGTGGAGGGGGTGACCGTTGCGGTGCAGGGGGACGGCTTTACCCTGCACCGCATCACCGATGCCACCGGCAGCGCCGCCGATATTCCCGTTGAAGCCCCCGCCTGCACCCTGTCGCTGGACGAGGACAACACCACTCGCCCCTACGCCATTGTCAGCCTGACCGCCGCAAAGCCCGGCTACCGCACCGTGCGCATTGAGGGCATCCAGATCTTTGCCGGGCAGGTAACGCTGGCGCAGCCCCAGATGCTTCCTGTTACCGAGGAAGACCGGGATATCCCGGACGCACCCATCGTCATCCCGCCGCACGCCCTGTTTGCCGGCAGCGGCGGCAGCGGCCCGCAGCCGCGGGAAAACTGCACACCCCGGGTACTGGATCAGGTCGTCATTCCCAAAAATATCACGGTGCATCTGGGCAAACCGGCAGCTTCCGCCCGCAACGTGACCGTCTCCTTCCGGGATTATATTGCCAACGTAGCCTCCAGCGAGGTGTATCCCACCTGGCCGGAGCAGGCACTGCGGGCGAACATCCACTGCCAGATCTCGTTGGCGCTGAACCGCATCTACACCGAGTGGTACCCCAGCAAGGGCTACACCTTCAACATCACCAACTCCACCAGCTACGACCAGTACTACGTCCACGGACGCACGGTGTTTGAGGTGATGGTGCGCATTACGGACGATATCTTTAACACCTATCTGCGCAAGCGTGGCACGGTGAACCCCTATTATTCCGAGTACTGCGATGGCAAGTCGGTCACCTGCCCGGGGCTCAAGCAGTGGGGCACGGTTACGCTGGCCAACAACGGACGCAGCGCCTTGCAGATCTTGCGCTACTACTACGGCAGCAGCATCGAGATCGTGCGCACCAAAAATATCCGCTCTATCCCGCAAAGCTACCCCGGCACGCCGCTGCGGCAGGGCAGCCGCGGCACGGCGGTATTCACCCTGCAAAGGCAGCTGAACCGCATCGCCAAGGACTATCCCTTCCTTGGCAAACTGACGGTAGACGGCGTATTCGGCAGCCGGATGGCCGCAACGGTGCGGGCGTTCCAGAAGCAGTTCAACCTGACCGCCGACGGCGTAGTGGGGCGGCAGACATGGTACAAGATCAGCTACATCTATGTATCGGTAAAGGACCTCGCCGAGCTGACCAGCGAGGGCGAGACTTCCACCGGCACCCTGTCCAACGGCACATGGAACGGCACGGTGCTGAGCACCGGTGCTTCCGGCAGCGCGGTGGAGCAGGTACAGTTCTGGCTGAACACGCTGGCGCAGTACGACAGCGCCATTCCATCCGTAAAAGTGGACGGCGTATTCGGCACCGCCACCGCCAATGCGGTACGCGCCTTCCAACGCAAATACGGCCTTACAGTGGACGGCATAGTGGGCCAGACCACTTGGAAAGAACTGTACGACGAGTTTTTGAGCATCCAGTCCGACAATGGCACCCCCAACGCCTACCCCGGCACGCCGCTGCGGGAGGGTTCCTCCGGGCAGAATGTGAGGCTGGTGCAGTTCTGGCTGAAGATTGCCCGCACCGTGTACACGAGCCTTGAAAGCGTGACTGTGGACGGAAAATTCGGCGCGGGCACGGCGGCAGCTGTTCGGCGTTTTCAGCGGTACTTCGGGCTGACAGCAGACGGCGTGGTGGGGCGCACCACATGGCAAAAGCTGTACGAGGTGTACAACGATATCGCCAACCGGCTGCTCTCCTCTTCCCTGCGCCCCGGCGAGTACCCGGGCGTGCTGCGCAGCGGCTCCACCGGCACGCCGGTGCGGGAACTTCAGTTTTACCTCTACCTCATGAGTGCCTACGAAAGCAGTATCCCGCCGGTAAGCATTGACGGCAAGTTCGGCGCAGATACCGAGCGGGCGGTGCGGGCGTACCAGCGGTTTGCAGGGCTTACCGTGGACGGCGTAGTGGGGCGCACCACATGGAACTCCCTTTATGGCCGCGCCAGCCAGCTGCGCTCTTCCGGCCCGGTGGTCACCTTAAAGCGTCTGCCCTACCCCGGCACCCCGCTGACGGTGGGCAGCAGCGGCAAGGCGGTGCTGTACTACAATCTGCTTTTGCTGCGCATCGCCTATTATTTTTCCAGTGTGGAAGCCCCGCCCCTTGCCGACCGTTATACCGACGAAACTGCCACAGCCACCCGCAGCGCCCAGCAGCTATTAGGGCTGGAGCAGACCGGCATTGCCGATGCCGACACATGGACGGCGGTGGAAGCGCTGAGTTTGCAGCTGGCCGCCCATGCCCCGAACCCCGATAGAGACACACCATCCGGCACCGCCTACCCGGGGCGCGCCATCGCCGAGGGCAGCGCCGGGCAGGAGGTAGGACAGGTGGAGCGCTGGATCAACCGCCGGGCACAGCTTTCCTGCGGCGAGGGCTATGTGGCCGATAACAACCGCTTTGGCGCGTCAGACGCCGCTGCCGTGCGGGCTGTCCAGCAGCAGGCGGGGCTGCAGCCGGTAAACGGCATCGTGTACCGCGAAACATGGCACGCCTTGCAAGCCCAGTGTACCGACCCCTGCGGCTGCGAGAAGGAGGAATGAGGGATGGCACGCCTTTTGATCTATGACGCCTACGAAAACAAGGTGTACACCTACGCAAACCTGAACGAGAACGACCCCATGCCTTACAGCACCCTGACCACCCTGCGGCTGCGGGAGTTCCGGGGCAAATCGGCCAGCCCTACCCTGTGGACCACCATTGCCGCCATGGAGGCGTGGAACCTGACCCGCCGCAAATACGGCAGGGGCATCCCGGTGGGGTACGCCTTCCGCCGCATCTGGGAGGGTGGCCACGGCACCCGCAGCCAGCACTACGCGGGGGTAGCGTTTGACGTAGGGCAAAGCCTTGAACAGCGCCAGCGCACCGCCATTTACAACGCCGCCCGCGCTACCGGCGCGTGGGGCTATGTGGAGCCGCTGAGCCAGACCCCCACATGGGTGCACTTTGACCGCCGCTACGGCACCCCGGCCTGCAGCGGCACCACCGCAGGCTACCCCACCCTGCGCCGGGGCAGCCGGGGCTGCTATGTCATGATCTTGCAGGACGCACTTTCCACCCTTGGCTACCAGACCGGCAGCCGCATCGACGGCATCTTTGGTGCCCGCACCGAGCAGGCGCTGCGCGGCTACCAGAAACGCACCAGCCTGCGGGTGGACGGCGTGTGCGGCTGCGACAGCTGGAAAAAGATCTCCACCGCCGTCATCGGCATCGGACGCACCAAAACCACTATTGACTAGCGTTTGTCCTATATAGCTTATACAGAAAGAGCGACCGCACAAAACAATGTGCGGTCGCTCTTTTTCACTCACTTTACGGCCTGTTTCAGCTGTTCCAAATCTGCGGCGTCCGGGTGGGAGAGCGCCTTATCGAAGTTTTCGATCAGGGCATCCAGATTGGGGATGTGCAAAGGCTTTGCCTTCATGGCCTCGTACCGCTGCCGGACGGATATCGGCATCTTTCCCTGACACATAAAACTGCCGATAACGGTGTTGCTGCCATCCAGCGCCTTCCGGGTGGCGGCAAGGATCTTTTCGAAGTAGGGCGCACTGCCGCCAAAGCCTGCGGTGCCAAACAGGAACACCCGCTTGCCGTGCAGCTGCTGCAAGAAATCCAGCGTGTCGGCGTCCGCCTTGCCCTTGTCTGTCCAGAAACCCACATACAGGGTGTCTGCTGCCAGCGCGGCAGCGTCCGGTGCGCCGAAATAGCAGCAGTCTGCCTGCGGCAGCTGCTCCTGCAGGGTCTGTGCCAGCAGTGCGGTGTTGCCGGTTTTGCTGCTGAATACGATGGCGTAACTCATTTTTACCTCCCTCAGAGCAGCGGCAAAGCTGCCGGATGCTCTTGTGCATACGTTATTTTTACGGCAGTTCCTTTGCCGGGAGAGCCTGAAATCATGGAACAGTATAGTACAGTGCCCTGCCAAAATCAAGGGTTGACGATATTCTCGCCTTTCCCGGCCAGAAAGCTGCGCAGGTTGCCGGTGGTGATATCCATCAGCCGCTGCAATGCTTCCTTGGTGGTCCATGCGATATGCGGGGTGAGCACCGCGCCCGGCAGACTGCGCAACCGGCTTTGGGGCGGCAGCGGCTCGGTGGCAAAAGCATCTGCACCGTAAAAGGCAAGCTTGCCGCTTTCCAGCGCATCGGCTACGGCCTCCTCGTCCACCAGTGCGCCCCGGGCAGTGTTCAGTAGAATGGCACCGGGCTTCATTTTTGCAAGGGCTTCCCGGCTGACCAGCCCGCGGGTTTCCGGGGTGGCCGGGCAGTGCAGGCTGAGCACATCGCTGCGGGCAAGCAGGGTGTCAAAGTCCACGAACTCCACCCCATCGGCGGCGTACTCCGGGCGCACCGTGCGGGTGCACACCAGAACCTCCATGCCAAAGGCCCTTGCAATGCGGGCGGTCTGGCGGCCGATGCTGCCGTAGCCGTAGATGCCAAAGGTCTTGCCCAGCAGCTCCACCTGCGGCAGCAGACCGTACTCTGCCGGGATGCCCAGCTGCCAGTATCCGGCCTTTACTGCCCGGTCGTACCGCTGGGCGCACTGGCAGATGGCCAGCAGCAGGCTAAAAGTCATCTGGGCCACGCTATAAGTAGAGTACCCTGGCACGTTAGCCACTGCCACCCCATGGCGGCGGCAGGCTTCAAAGTCGATATTATCCGTACCGGTGGCGATGATACCCACCCACTTGAGGTTCGGGCACTGCGCCAGCACTGCTTCGTCAATGCGGCACTTGTTGATGAGCACCAGTTCTGCATCCCCGATGCGGGGCGCGATGTCGGCGTAGTCGGTGCGCACATAGCTGGTGGTGTCCGGCACCAGTGCCTTTACCCCGGACCAGTCCAAGTCCCCTTCTTCCATCACATAGCTTTCCAGAATCACTGCCTTCATAATTTTCCATTCCCTCTCTGGTTTACGTCATTCCGTTTCTTTCAGCGGATAGAGCGCCAGTGCAAGACTGCCGCCGTAGGGGCGGCTGTCCAGCGCGGCATAGCCCTTTGCCAGCAGCAGCGCCAGCTGCACCCTGTCCTCCAGCGGCACCCACACCGGCGCGGTGCGGGCGGGCGCGCAGCCGGTGCACAGCAAAAAGCAGGGCGCAAGGCTTTCCAGCGGGCGCAGCGCCCGCAGCCCGAAGCCCTGCCGAAAATACAGCGGCAACAGCGCTGCCGCCGTTTCGGTGCACTCTACCACCGCCCATGCCGTGCCCTTGCGGCGCAGCCGGTCTGCCCGGGCTGCGGCAATTTCCACCAGCCGGGCGGGCAGCTCCTCGCCGGTATTTACCGGCGGGGTGAGCAGGCAGCCGCCCTCCAGCTGCCGACGTCCCAGCCAGTTGCGCAGTGCCGCTGCGGCGGCGGTATCGGCGGTAAGGGGCAGCACCAGCAGCGCTGCCCCGGCTGTGCCCCACGCCTCGCCTGCGGTCAGCATCCGCAGCACCTCGGAGCAGGGGCGGTAAAACCCCGCCCCACCGCAGCGCACCAATGTAAAAAATTCCTCGGCGGAAAGCCGCCGTACCTGCCGCTGACGCGGCGGGTCACATACCTGGATCATTTGCAGTTCCTCCGTTCTGATGTTCTTTCCATCAGCATACGGAAAACTGCGCGCGAACCGGCGCGAAACAGCGCGCCTTACAGTGCAAAAATCAGTCCAGCGAGATGTCCTCGCTCAGCACCTGCCCGATGGGCTTTGCGATGCACAGGTCGGCAGAGGCATCCGCTCCGGTGGGCTGCATGTTGATGACCACCAAATTATCGCCCCGGAAATACCGGATGAGCCCGGCGGCAGGGTACACCACCAGACTGGTGCCGCCGATGATAAGGGTATCGGCATGGCGGATGGCATCCACTGCGCCGGACAGCACCTCCTCGTCCAAGCCCTCTTCGTAAAGCACCACGTCCGGCTTTACGATGCCGCCACACTCGGTACAGCGGGGCACGCCGGTGCTGTTTGCGATGAAATCCACATCGTAGAACTTGCCGCAGCGGGTGCAGTAGTTGCGCAAGGTGCTGCCGTGCAGCTCGTACACCGTTTTGCTGCCCGCCGCCTGATGCAGGCCGTCAATGTTCTGGGTGACCACAGCCCGCAGCTTGCCCTGCTGTTCCAGCTTTGCCAGCCGCAGATGGGCGGCGTTGGGCTTTGCCCCCTTTACGATCAGCTTGTCGCGGTAAAAACGGTAAAATTCCTCCGGGTTTTCCTCCCAGAAGGTATGGCTGAGGATGGTTTCGGGCGGGTAGTCGTATTTCTGGTGGTACAGCCCGTCCACGCTGCGGAAATCCGGGATGCCGCTTTCCGTAGAAACGCCCGCGCCGCCGAAAAAGACGATGCTGCTGCTTTTTGCAATGATGTCTTCCAGTGCCTTGACCATAATTGAAACGCCCCTTTCCTCACGGAAATTTTTGTGTTAAGATAGTACCAGTATAGCACATTCTTACAGGAAAGGAAGAGGCCGGTTTTGAACGTCTGGTACATCAACAGCATCCTTGGTGCCATCTGTCTGGAGGAGGAAAACGACGCACTGTGCGGGGTACATTTTTGCCCGGACGGTGCGCCGGAGCTGGAGCCGCTGCCACGCAGGGTGGTGGAAACGCCCCTGCTGCAGGAGGCAGAGGAGCAGCTGAACGAATATTTTGCCGGGGTGCGCCGGGAGTTCGACCTGCCGCTGGCAGCAAAGGGCACGCCCTTTCAGCAGGCGGTATGGGCGCAGCTGCACAAGATTCCCTACGGGGAGGTGCGCACCTACGGCCAGCTGGCGGCGGCGCTGGGCAAACCCAAGGCAAGCCGCGCCGTGGGCAGCGCCTGCCACCGCAACCCGCTGTGCATCGTGGTGCCTTGCCACCGGGTCATCGGCGCAGACGGCAGCCTGACCGGCTACGCCGAGGGACTGGAGATCAAGGAATATCTGCTGGAACTGGAACGATTTTAAGAGAATGATAAAGGCTGCTGCGCATCGTTTGCGCAGCAGCCTTTGGTGTTTTATGCAGTTTTAAAAGCCCGTGGGCGGGACGTAATAGCTTGGAATAGACCCGCTTTTGGGCGTAGCTGCGGCCTGCTGGCGCAGCGCCGAGCGGGTAACCTCTGCCCAGGAATACTGGGTCATATACTCGCCCCGGTAGGCGTTGAAAGCCGAGCGGTCTCCCCGCAGGAAGTTATAATAATCGCAGTCCACCTTGCTGGTATCCAGCGCCAAGGTGCTGCGGCCGCGTACCAGCAGCCCGTTGACCCCTGCATCCTCCAGCGTATGGCTGAGGTCAAAGATCAAATTGCGCAGATGGCTGTGCAGCGAGGCGGTGTCGGGCTTATCCTCCCACAGGACAGCCAGCATCTCGCCGTTGGTACAGGTGGCGCCGTTGCGGTCCACAAGGTAGGCCAGCAGCTCCTTGCTTTTGCTGCGCTTGAAGGAGAGCGGACGTCCGCCCACAAAGATCTCGAAGTTGCCGAAGCACTGGATCTTGATGCCCACAGGTGCCGTTTCCGGCGGGTAGCGCAGATTTTCCAGCACATTGCGCACGTCCGCCTCGTTGGCGGGCTTGAGCAGAAAACCGCTGACGAAGATCTGCAATGCTTCCAGTGCATACTCCGGGTGCTCGGTGACCACGATGATATTGCAGCGGGGCTGCAATTTCTGGATCATGCGGGCAAGGGCAAGGCCATTCATGCCCGGCATTTCCAGGTTCAAAAAGGCAGCATCCATTGGGCCCTGCCGCATCCACGTCAGGGCATCGTCAGTCGTCATGGCACTGATATAGTCACAGTCCGGTGCCACCCGGCACAGGATGCGGATCAGCGAATTGATCGCAAGCTGACCGTCATCCACAACCAGTATTTTCATAGCTTCATCCCCCTATCTGCTTACGCAAAACAATTCCCCGCTGTTAGTTTAGCACGCTGCAAACTTTTAGGCAAGTTTTTTTCCGGAAAAGCCCAAAAAAGAAACGTTTTCGCCCAGATATCTGTCCATCTTCTCCTGTCTCTTCAAGTCATTTCCGCAGCTTCGGTCGCCTTTTTCGACGAAATACCGGAGCATTGCGCGCTCAATTGATATATCAAATCAGCGCTCATTTGTCCCCGCTTCCCGCCGGAAGGCACGGCTTTTCCCCGACAAACACAAGGCCGCTGCACCGGTCTTGTGCAGCGGCCTTGTGAATAATTTGCGTTTGGCGTGCTCTGCGGCGCGCTCCAAACGTTTTTTCACGGGTTCTTCAATGGAGATCCAGCTCCGGCGGGACATCCAGCTGGTCGGAGACATATTTCCCATTCTTTTTGCGCTGACGCACACACTCGGTAAGCAGATATTCGATCTGCCCGTTCACCGAGCGGAAGTCATCCTCTGCCCAAGCGGCAAGGGCATCGTAGAGCTTGGCGTTCAGGCGCAGGGGCACCTGTTTTTTCGGCTCGGCCATCAGTACAGGCTACCGCTGTTCACGATGGGCTGGGCATCGCGGTTGCCGCACAGCACCACCAGCAGATTGGATACCATTGCCGCCTTGCGCTCATCGTCCAGTTCCACTACCTTGTTCTCGTTCAGACGATCCAGCGCCATTTCCACCATGCCCACAGCGCCGTCCACGATCATCTTGCGGGCGTCAATGATGGCGCTGGCCTGCTGGCGCTGCAGCATGACCGCTGCAATTTCCGGTGCATAGGCCAGATAGGTGATGCGGGCCTCCACCACCTCGATACCTGCCTCTGCCACGTTCTTCTGGATCTCGTCTCGGATGCGGGCAGCCACCACCTCAGAAGAGCCGCGCAGGCTGCCCTCATCGGCTACGCCGTCGCCGGTGGTGTCCACGTTGGGAGAAACATCATAGGGGTACACCCGCACCACGTTGCGCAGGGCGCTGTCGCACTGCAGGGAGAGGTATTCCTTATAGTTATCCACGTTGAACACAGCCTTGGCGGTATCGGTCACGCGCCAGATGACTGCAATGCCGATCTCCACCGGATTACCCAGACAATCGTTGATTTTCTGGCGGGAGTTGTTCAGGGTCATCATCTTGAGGGAGATCTTTTTGCTCATGGACTCGACGCTCATCTGAGCATTCTGGCCGTTATTGCCAAACAGCGCAGCCACGCTGTTCTCCTTGCTGTTCACGTCTCCGCTCTGGCTCAGGCGGGTACCGGCGGCAGGGTTGACGGCGGTGCAGAAGGGGTTCACCCAGTAAAAGCCCTGTCCCTTCAGGGTGCCGATGTAATCACCAAACAGGGTGAGCACCAGCGCCTCCTGCGGCTTTAACACCTTAAGGCCGCAGAACAGGAAAATGCCTGCGATCCAATACGCAATGGACAAAATCAGCAGCGGCACGCCCAGAAGCATCCGGTCTGCATTCAGCAGAGTGATGCTGTAAATGAACAGGGCGATGGATGCCACATAGCCCAGCAGGGTGAGCAGCAACATAGCCATACCGTTTTTGCGGGTATTCAAAATTTTCTCTTCCATAACAAGTCCCTCCTTATCAGGGTCGGAAACGTTTCTTTGTGATATCAAAATCATATCATTTTATAAAAAAATTGTCAAGTACTTCCAACAAAAAATCCCCGCCTGCCCGGATACTGCGGACAAAGCGGGGTCAAGCATTATGGGTGCGCCGGGCAGACAGAGTTTCAGGCGTCTGCCTGCGCTTCTCCCCCGATCAGCACCACGGCAACATCATTGACGTTGGTACCAGTAGCGCCTGTGATAATAAGCCCCTCCACCGCCTGCAAGGCGTGGTAGGCATCGTTGTTTTGCAGGGTGTCGAACACGTTCCGACCCGCTGCTGCCAGTGCTGCGGCGGTGTCGCCGTCCACATAGCCGCCGGCGGCATCGGTGGGGCCGTCGGTGCCGTCACTGCCCACGGAGAACACTGCGGCGTTCTGTCCCGCCAGCGCCGGGGCTGCGGCCAGCGCCAGTTCCTGATTGCGTCCGCCCAGCCCTTTGCCGGTCAGGTGCACCACGGTTTCCCCGCCCGCGATAAAGGCCAGCTTTTTCCCCTGCCCCGCATGGGTGCGGGCGATGGCACTCAGAAAGCTGCCTGCCTCCTTGGCTTCGCAACAGAGCCGGTCGGTGAGGAGGATGGGCTCATATCCCAGCTCCCGGCAGGCTTTAGCGGCAGCAGTGCACAGCTCTCGGACGCTGCCGGTGATATGAGTGGTCACGTTGTCAAGGGCTTTCGGCGTTTCCTGTGCCAGCAGCGCCTTCGCCTGTTCCGACAGGTTCAGGTGGTATTTCTCCGCAATGGCAAGCGCTTGTGCACAGGTGGAGGAATCCGGCACCGCCGGGCCACTGGCGATCATATCCAGCGGGTCACCCAGAATATCGCTGAGCACGATGCTGAACACCCTTGCAGGCACGCAGTGCTGCGCGAACCGCCCGCCCTTGACTCCGGACAGCCGCTTGCGGATGGTATTCATCTCCACGATATCGGCTCCGCTGGCAAGGAGCTGATTGGTGATGTCCTGCAATTCCCCGCCGGGGACAAGCGGCTTTTCAAACAGGGCGCTGCCGCCGCCGGAAAGCAAAAACAGCACCGTGTCCTCTGCGGTCAGCCCCTGTACCAGCGCCAAAGCTTTTTCGGTGGCTGCAAAGCCGTTGGCATCCGGTACGGGATGACCTGCCTCATAACAATTTACACCGGGGATTCTGCCTTTTACATGGCCGTACTTGGTCACCACCACGCCGCCGTCCACGCGCCCCAGTGTCTGCACGGCGGCGTATGCCATCTGCCAAGCGGCCTTGCCTGCCGCCACCAGCAGCACTCTGCCGCCTCCGGGCTGAAAGTCCTCCAGCGCGCGGCACACGGCTTTATCCGGCAGAACCGCCTGAATGCTGGAACAGATGATCTCATCCGCATCCCGCCGCAATGTGGTATTCATAATACAGTCCTCCTAACAGAGTTTGCCCATTCTCGATCCGAATGACCTGCTGCGCAATTTCCGAGTGATGCAGGGCTTTACGCGGTCAGGTCTTTTTTGCCGGGGTTCAGGACGAGCCACACGCCCTCGCCTTCACGGTTGCGGTTTTCGTGGCTGCCATAGTAGACATAGAGCTTGCTCAGGGATACCGCACCGATCTCTTCCGCAGTGGGGGCGGCGGCAGTCAGGGCTTCGGCGGTGACTGCGCCGTTCTCGGCTTCGCTCACGTCTGCCCATGCGGTCTCGTTGGCAGTCGTCAGTTCATTCACCTCGGCACGGCCCATGTATGCCGGAATATGTTCCGGGTCAAGGCCGATAGCTTCCGTAAAAGACGCCACAGCCTCGGTGTAGTTCAGCTCGGTCAGGTATTTCCGTCCCAACTCGATCTTATCCGCTGCCGTAACCGCTTTTTTGCTTTTTTCAGTTGCTACATTTTGTATTCCTCCAAAGCGCAACCCCAAAGTTATGCTTCAAACATTTTCCAGCTGACACAGCCGTCCAGCCAGAATTTTCCGTTTCCAGAGGTCATGCGCACCTTATTCTGTGCATCCAGATCGTTAAAGTGCCACCACTCCGAGGCCAGCGGTGTCATGCCTGCATTGGTACAGTACCCCTGCAGCCGCCGCGCACCGTCTGTCATGGATGCCGATGCAGTGGCCCGCTTCCATGCGGTGGCCGAATTAGAAGTTACCGGGCCGGTAAAGCAGGCCGCCGCACTGCTCAGCTCGTGCATGGCAGAGGGCATGGCGTATTCCTCACCGGTCACCTGTACAAAGGGACACCCCGCCATGCTGTGCTCTGTCTGCTCAGTGATGCGCAGCAGGGTCGTGTCCATTGCCACACCGCGCTGATGGTTGGAAAGAGACGTTGCAATAAACCAGCCGATATTCCACGCGCCCTTGTTCAGCGCCGTCATCAGTTCCTTGTCCATCCTTGCCTTGGCGTACACCGCATCCTTTACCAGCATCTGCACCTCATAGGGTCGGAATGTCTCTATGATCTTCAGGCAATCGCCCTCCTTCAAAGCATTTTTCTGCGCTGCACCAACCTTTTTTGCCATAGCGTAATTGATAGGCATTAGATACTCATCCCGCCCAAGGCGCTGGTTGTAGAACAGGCCGTCATACAGTTTCTGTCCCGTAATGCCTTCAATATCCTTTCCGCAGGTTTTAAAGATCGATGCCTTGGCATTGGGGTTTTCGTATACGATGGAAGGCAGAACATCGGGCAGATTGATCATACACAGTTCATTTTCCAACCAGCCCACGGTGCCGTCCAGCAGGCAGACCTGCCAATATGCGCCAGACTCCTGCCGGATATAAAACATATCTCCCGCTGCAAGTCTGCGCAGTACCGTACTGGCCCCATCCGGTCTCTCGTACAGCAGCATCACAGCCGCCCCTGCAAAGCCTGTTGAACCTTCCAACGGCAGTTCGAAGTTCTGGGGAACGCGGATACCATCCCGCAGAACCGCATTGTCGTCCAGTGCTGCATTCCACATCGGTCCGGTTTCAGAGACCGGATCACTGACTTCCTGCTGCTGCCAGCTGACAGCCCGCTCTTCCACTGTGGGGTTCTGGCAGCCCGTCAGAAGCCATGCGCATGCCATGGCCGAAAGGCACAGAAAATCACGTCTTGTTGTTTTCATGTATTTTCCGTCCCTTCTTCCTGCTGTTCCTGTGCCGGAGTTTCCGGCGCTGTCGGTGCCTTCAATGCGGTCTCCTGCTCTGCCGCCGATCCCTCCGGCGACTGCGTCGGCTGTTGTGCCGCCGGGGCAGTCTGCCCCGCTTCCGTTGTTTCGGTCTGTGTCGGCTGCGCTTCCAGCAGTTCTTCCTCCGGCGGTTCGCCCTCTGCATCCTTTGCAAGATTGTCCTCCGGTGCCTGATCCCCAACCGGCTGAACACTGCCGCTGCCGTTCAGGTTGCTGCTAAGTGCGCCCTCCCCGAATGTGCCCGACTGACTGACGCCGTTGATAAAATAGTAGCTTTTTTCATGGGAATGATCCCATCCCTGCTTCGGTTCTCCATTTGTCCCAAAAGCATAGGGCTGGCCATCGATCACACACCACCCGGTCATCTGATTTCCGTTGCCGTCCAAATAGCGCGTGCCCGCATCCGTTTCAACCCAGCCGGCCTGACTGACACCGTCCACAAAGAAATAATCCTTTCCATCGATCTCTGTCCAGCCCTGTGCCGGTGCGCCGCTGTTGTCGTAGTATTTCAGGACGCCGTCCGTTTTTTTCCAACCGTTCAGTCGGTTTTTGACCCGTCCATCGCTATCCAGTTCCCAGACCTTTCCGTCCTCCTGATAAGTACCGGTGCGCGGATGTCCGGTTTCGTCAAAGCAGTACTGCACTCCGTCCAGCATGATCCAGCCGGTGTACAACTGTCCGGTCTCCGGTTGGAAATAGTAGTATTTTCCGTCTATCTTCGCTTCGCCCTGGGTGAGCTCTCCATCTGCGTTGGCATAGCCGACATAGCCGTTCTCTTCAATCCAGCCGACCTTCAAAAAGTTGTTGCTGCCAAAATAGTAGAGCTTATAGTTGATCTCATACAGCCCCTGCGCACGGGTGCCGGTAGTCGGCGAGATATAGTAGCGATGCAGTCCTTCGCCGTGCCACCCCGTAGTCTTACTCTGGATCACATTGTAAACTCCAAAAGCGGCCCCTGTGAGCAGACACAGGCACACCAGTACTACACCGACGGCTTTCAGCGGCGTTGCCGCCCTTCTTCTGCGCGTATTCTGCGTCACGCTAAACCGATATCGTTTGATCTTCTGGCGTTTCATTCTCATCTTCCCATATAAAGATTCAGCCCCCGGTGGAATGCCAGAGGCCGAATTTCATGTTTAATAGGCGTCCTGTACCGTCTCTTTACCGTTTTCACGGTAGGTCGTCACAGTAAAGCCGTTGTAATACAGCAGGCCATCCTCGCCATCACCGATGCAGCTGGAAGCATACTCCGAACTGTTCGGCTTGCCAATAGCGGCATACAGCTTGGAAACGTCTTTGCCCACATACTTCAGGGCAGTTTCCAGGCTGGCAGTTTCTGCCGGAGCAGTCTCTGTAACGGGCTTGCTTTCCACAGGCTCCGTCTTTTCTTCTTTGGAGGAAGCAGCCGTCTCCTGCTTTGCAGGCTTAGATTTTGCCGCAGTCTCGGCCTTGGATTCGGCCTTGGATTCGGCCTTCGACTCTGCCTTGGATTCGGCCGGTTTCTCCGATGCCGCCTCGCTTACCGCAGAAGAAGCTTCAGAAACTGCCTCCGAGACAGCCTCGCTTTCCGGCACAGCCTCCGACGAAGCAGCCTCCAATGCCACAACGGAAACCGATTCGGATTCCACAGCCGAGGAAGCGGTCGTTTCTGCTTTTGCCCCGCATCCCGATGCCAGAAGCATCGCACCGCAGAGCACTACACCCATCATCTTATAGTTTACATTCATTTTGTTTGTTCCTTCTTTCTATTCTTTCAGTCAGTCGGCCAAGGCGCAGAAGACCCATTCACCGTCCGACAGAAATGCTGCTTTTAGTTGCTGCTCCCGCACATTCTGCGGAAGATACGCCGTAAACGGCTGTGTTCCCTCTCCGCAGGGGGAGGCTTCGTAGGTTCCGGTCTCTGCCAGAATGTAGATCGGAGAGTCGTCATCCACACGCTGCCCGCTCAGATCGCCTGTCAGGCAGAAAGTTTCCTCCATTCGGCTGTCCTTCCGTTGTGCCTTCGCACTTGTACCGGTATCTGCTGCCGGGACTGCCGTGCGTTCCGGAGCAGGCATTTCCGGGGCGCGTTCCAGCAGCCAGTTCAGGTTGCGTTCCACCAGTTCCACCAGCAGCACATCGGGATGCTCTTCTGTAACAGCCGTCAAAAGGTAGGGCATATTCCGGGAGAAACAGGCATTGCCGTAGCTCTGTGCCAGAAAAGGATGCAGATTGATGCCAAAGGAATCGCGGTATACAAAAATGCTTTCGTCTGCCGCCGAATTTTCCGTGTGGATCGTGATATCATCTGCCGAGTGGAATTTTTCGTCATACTGATAGGTAAAGTCGTATGCCGTATCCTGTTCCGTCTCGTTTCCGGCAGGGTACACCATCTCATACAGATCGCCGGTATGCGGGGATGTTTTTCCATTGATGCAGGAATCAAACTCCGCTTCAGAGCCTTTCAGTTCTTTCAGCAAAGTCTGTGCTGCCAGCTGTGCGCCCCGCATATTCCAGTGGCTGTCCCGACGGTAATACAGCTGCTCTTCGTGGTCAGACAGTGTTTTGAACAGATCCACATACCGGACATTCTGCTGTTCCATCTGCTGCTGAAGCAGTTGGGCGTTCCGTACGGAGGCTGCCGTATACCGTGTCGGCATCTGACCGCCATACAGGGAATTTTTATTGGGTGCGATGGTAAAGCAGAACCCAATGCCGTTCTCTTCGCAGTATTCCTGCATCAGACCCAGTACATGAGCGGCCGCATAACTCTGCCGGGCTGTAAAGGGTTCTGCGCCGGTATAGTCCGCAAGGGTGCTTTTATAGAACAGCCAATCGTCTTTTCCCAACAGCACACTGCTGCTGTCCAGCGTTTTGAGCACGGTTCCGGTAAGCTGATCGTTCAAGGTGATCATCTCATGACGGAGCCCGAAATGATCCGCAAAATAATCCGAAAACTCATTCAGGATACCGGTATTGAAGCTGCCATCCTCTTTCCGTAATTCAGGAAAGGATGCAAGCTGCTCATTGCCCACCGCTTTTTCCGTCTGCCAAGGCATCACAGCCACAGGCAAAATGCAAATTGTGGCAATGACCCCCACAAACAGGATATATCCTAATTTTTTCACTTGCATTTTTCCACCTCAGAACTGGAAATAGATAAAAGGCACATAGGATGCAGCCGACAGATGCAGGATATCCACCAGCAAAAGCGCCAGCGCCCCTGCATAACTCAGTGCCTGAAGGCATGCATACACGCTTCCGGTCTGCTGCTCTGCTTTACGGCAGACCAGCGGCAAAACCGGCGTACTGCCCACAAGGCCAACCGCCAGTGCAAACAGGGTCAGCGGGGTCAGACACTGCGCCAGCAGCAGCCCTGTCTGCGCAGAGGCAGAGCCCCCGGAAAACATGGCTCCTATCATTGAGAAGGCCTGCCCCATGTTGTCTGCACGGAAGATCACAAAGCCAACCAGCACCACAAGCAGGGTGTACAAATGTTTCAGCACCGCACACGCAGGGTTCCGCCCGCCTTTGCCATGTTTTTCCAGTCCGAACAGCTTTTTAACGGCGTCCTCTGCCACGATAAAGAAGCCATGCCATAGGCCCCAGACGATAAAGGTCCAGTTTGCACCATGCCACAGCCCCGTGCAGAAAAACACGATCAGCTTGTTCCAGTAAGTCTTTGCCTTGCCCTTCCGGTTGCCGCCCAATGGGATATACAGGTATTCCCGGAACCAGGTGGAAAGGGAGATATGCCATCTGCGCCAGAATTCCTGAATACTGGCCGAGATGTACGGATAGTTAAAGTTTTCCTTGAAGTGGAACCCAAAGCACAAGCCCAGGCCGATGGCCATATCGCTGTATCCGCTGAAGTCGAAATAGATCTGCATCAGATAGCACACCGCGGCCAGCCAAGCCGTCCGGCTGTCCAGCACAGAGCGGTCGGCGTTGTAGATCAGTGCTACAACATTGCCGCAGATATCGGCGATCAGCAGCTTCTTGCTCAGGCCCACAATAAACCGGCGCAGGCCTTTTGCCAGCTGCTCCAGCGTATTTCGGCGGCTATGTATCTCATCTGCCACGTCCTCATAGCGGATGATCGGTCCTGCCACCAACTGTGGAAACAGAGCAATGTACAGCAGTACATCCCGGAAATGAGTGCTCTTCAGGCGTTCATTCCGGTATACATCGATCACATAACTCAGCCCTTGAAAGGTGAAGAACAAGATACCCACCGGCAGAACGATGGAAGGCACCGGGATCGTCACGCCCGGCAGCCGGTCTACTGTCTGTACCAGAAAAGTCAGATACTTGAAAATACCCAAGATTCCCAGATTAACGGCCACAGCGGCATAGAGCACGCTCTTTCGCCCGGAGACGAACAGACCGGCCAGATAATTGCAGAACACAGAGAACAACAGCAGCAGAACATACCACAGCCCGCTGAAGGCATAGAACAGCAGACTGGCTGCGACGAGCCAGAGATTTTTTGCTTCCCGCCCGGGCAAAAGATAATAGCATCCCAGCACGATGGGCAAAAACAGAAACAAGAAAATTACGGAACTAAAAACCATTTTTCGGCTACCTCAGCAATCACGGAAACTGGTAGCTGAACACCGTTTTATTCAGCGGCATTTTATACATATTATATTCTGCATGGCCGTATCTGCCGGCACGATAGCCCCACTCCAGTTCCACATCATAGATATAGGGAACTCCGTTCTCGCAGATCATGACCCATGCATGGTCCGAGTCCTTGCGGCCCACACCGCCAGACACTACATAGGCATTGTAGCCCAGCCGCCGGGCCATATAAAGGAACTGGCCTGCAAAGCAGTAGCAGTTGCCCTTTTTGTGTTCAAACATGAACAAAGCGCTCTCTTCTGCCCAAGCCGTTGTGCCTCTTGCCTGATGCGGACGGGCAAGGTATGCGCCGTGATCCCGGACATACAAATAGGCGGCGCGCAGCTTTTGCGCCTTCGTCATGCCAGAGTTTGTGCACGCAGCCAGTGCCTGATCCACATAGCTGTCCAGCGTTGCATTGCCAGAGGTATAGCGGCCATTCGCATCAAAAGTAAGGTATTCTACCGCGCTGTTCGTCAGGAACGAGCCATCCTCTTTGACATAGTACATTCCTCCGTCGATCTCGTGCAAACCCTTGGCGTACCGATCGATGGCATAGCCATTCTTCGAAACATGATACAGCTTGCCGTCAATCGTCACAAAGCCACCTGTGCCGGTGCGTCTACTGACTGCACCGCGTATGCAGTCGGCACCAGAAGCATGGCCGACATTGCAAGAATAACAGCCGTTACACTAAGTTTTTTCAGCATTTTTTCATACCCCTTAATCGATTGATTTTTATTGATACTCGTTCCAGATCTGTTCCTTCAGCTTTTTTTCCTGCTGCGCAGGATCCATGCTGAAACGACTGCCGCAACAGCCGAAACGATCATGCCAACGATTCCAACCACAAAAAAGATCTGTCCGGTAGACGCAGGTATTCCCTCCTTATTTGAGCCATCCGCTGGTGCGGAGCTGGTCGATCAGAAGATAGGCCATCTGCATATCAAAACGATAATCCGATGGATACTGCTCCTGCAGATCTTTCAAAACCTTTTCAGCTTCACTGTACTGATCCAATGCCTGCAGTACAGTTGCCAGATTCAACCGGGTGGCAATAGTATCGTAGCCGCTGTCCACCAGTTCCTCCAGCAGTTGCTGCGCTTCAGCATAGTATTCTTCTGCATTTTCTTTGTCAGATGCTGCCTGCTGCATCATAAGATCCGCAAGCATCTCCTTTTGAAGCACAGCCTGACCTTCCGGAAGGTTCTGGCATCCCTGTTTCAGAATGCGCACAGCCTTTTCCATATCGTCCTGATTCAGCGCTGCATTTGCGGCTGACAGGTAAGCATGGCTCAGGAGCTGCGGGTCCTCCACCTCATTGAACACTTTTATGTAAAGCGCAAGCGCCTGATCATAGTTCTTTTGCAAGGACAGAATCTCTGCCGCAACCAGATCACAGTCACCGAAGGAAGCGCCTTTTTTCTGCAATGTATCCAGCTCCTGCTGTGCCTCTTCCAGCTTTCCATCATTGGCAAGTGCAATAGCAAGACCCCCGATAGCTTTCAGTACCTGCTCCCTGTAACCGGACGGCCGCCTGCAGTTCCAGCACCGCATTGGCGTAATCCTTATCATAATACTTAAAGATCGAGCAGATCGTAGAGTACCCCACTCTACAGCCACTATTCTTTTTTAGATTTTACAGCTAATTCCGCAATCGGTCAATGAAAAACACTCCAAAATCCAATTTTTTTGGGGGGAAAAATTGTTTGACGCAATCGACAGTATTGCCCAAAACCCGACAATTTGATTGTATGCTCCGTCAAACAGGCCCATTAAACAAAAGGAATTGTATCGCCGATGCAGGCGTTGGGCGTGGATATCCAGACCATCCAGAGCATCGTAGGCCATGCCGATACCGAGATGACTGAGCATGATCTCCATGTTCAGGAATCCATTCGGCAGAGTGCGGTCCAGTTGTTCAGCGAGGCGTTTTTGGCCTGAAAATTGGATGGAACGGCACTAATGGGACCAGATAAAATCTTTGGCATTGTGGTCAAAATTGTGGTCAAAGCCAAATGAGGCCAGCCTATAAACAAAAAAGTCCAACGATTTCTAACGTGAAATCGTTGGACTTATGGTCCAGCAGAACTGGACAAATCCGAACTTTTTCCTTCTACCCCATCAGCCGTCAAAGCGTCCTCAAATCGGACGGTTTGGGTGCCATCCTTGTAGTTGAACGTGATCAGCATCCGATCATCGTACAGAAAAATGGCATTGACAAAAATTTCGATCAGCGCTTTCCGCTGCTTTTTCTGCGAAATATCGAACTTTCTAAATTTCATCAGCCAGAACCGGATGAAATCCTCATTGAAGCTGGGCTTCTTCAATTTTTCATCTGCGATTTTTGCAGTCAGCTCATCTTTCTGGATCTCCAGTGCTTCCAGACGTTCTTTCGTTGTCCGGGTGTACAAGCCGTCCTCGATAGCTTTCATCAGGTTATCCAGCTTTTTGTTGACCTCTCTCAGTTGCTTTTCCAGCAGCGGGATCGTAGTGTTCTCCTGATTCTGGACATCCATAACCAGTTGAACGATCTTGTCGATCACCGCATCGTCCTGAATCAGCTTCATGGTCTCCTGGACGACCAGATCTTCCAGCCATTCCTTCTGCACGGTCTTTTTGTTGCAGCCCTTGCGCCGCTTGACGTTGGCGCATTTATAATAATAGTAGGTGCGCCCAGTAGCACTGGTTCCGCTTTCGCCGAACATCAGCGTACCGCATTTGCCGCAGAACAGCTTGGTGGTCAGCAGATATTCCTCGTCTGCCTTGCCGCAGGCAGGGGCACGCTTGTTCTTATCCAAACGCTTCTGCACCCGGTCAAACAGGTCTTTCGGAACAATAGTCGGAATCGCATCCGGCACAACGATATCCCGGAAAGACAGTTCGCCAATGTACCGACGGTTCTTCAGCATGGTATTCACGCTGCTGTGGGTCATTTTGCCGCCCAGCATATTGCGGACACCCTTGTCGTTGAGAAAGTTTACGATCTCCACCATCTTATCGCCGTTGTCATACCGCTGAAATGCTTCCAACACCAGCGGAGCGGTCAGCGGGTCAAGATGATAAAACTTGTCCTCGTCGATTTTATAGCCGATGGTTCCCGTACCGCCAGTGCACTTACCCTTCAGGGCGTTCTCGGTCTGACCACGAATCACTTTTTCGGACAGCTCTGCCGAATAGTATTCTGCCATGCCTTCCAGCAGCGTTTCCACCAGAATGCCCTGTGAGCCCTCGGCAATGGGTTCCATAACAGAAATCAGATGGACACCGTTCTTTTTCAGAATCATCTTGTAGTTTGCACTATCAAAACGGTTCCGGGCAAAGCGGTCAAATTTCCAGACGAGAACAACATCAAACAGCTTCTTGCCGCTGTCTTTGATCATCTGCTGGAACTCCGGGCGATTGTCCGTTTTGGCAGAGAATGCACGGTCAATGTAGTGCTTGATGACCGTGATGCCGTTCTTTTCCGCATAAGCCGTGCATTCCCGAATCTGCCCCTCGATAGATTCTTCACGCTGGTTGTCGGAGGAGTAACGAGCATAGATAACAGCAGTCATAGATTCACTTCCTTTTTAACGGGTAAACTTAATATTTCATTGCACGTCCATAATTATTGAGTTTCATAATCTTTTAGACGTTCAAGATCCTGATAATATTGTTTGATTGATAAATTCATACATTGCCTTCTGTTCATTTCCGTTCTCTGTAAAAAGTGTTGACTTCCATAAAAAAGCGAAAAATCGTGTATGCCGGATATAATATTTGAACAGAGTTGGCTCCACCTCGGAGCTCTTCCGGAGGAAAGTCCAAATCGCCTTCTTTACAATACAGTTCATTAATTCTAGATAGGGCATCTGCTACAAGATTCACAAACTCCTCTTCGGTTCGCTCGTTATTGAGAACTTCATTGTATTGTGCGATAACATATTCGGCCAATGTAATCATTTCTGACAGAATTGATTTTGTTTCTTGTATGATTTCTTCTGCATTCGCAGTATGTTCAGCAGTGTATTCTTTTAATGATTGATAATAAGAATGAATATTGAAATAAATTCCATTTATTACAGCCTCTGATTCTTTTCTTATACGATACCACCATTTTTTATCTTGCGTATCATCCGCCCAAGTAGTGTCACAAATATAGTTTCCCGATACTATGTCTGAATAGTCAAGTCCAAAATAAGCAAAAATCAAGTTGGCTGGCTTATTTTTCCACTTCGATTCTTGTGCTTTGCTATTGAAAATGTTTAATAACTTTATCCTTTCAACAATTTGAAGGTTTATCAAGGACACTTGCTCGAATGATACTGGCTTTTTAAGAATCACTTTAACTGCATAACGTTTTGCAATCCCATTATGAAGCGGCTCGACTGAGCAAATACAATAATCCTCATCATCATAAAAGAACTTTTTCGGAAGATACGGCTTGTAATCCTTAACATCAAAAAAAACAGTGCCGCCTATATTAGCTCTATAAATCGGGAATTGCACGCAATTTGGATTGTTTTTGTTCCATGTTTCTAAAAGTAAGAACAACAATTTGTGTATATCATTCAAATTTTTCTTTCCGTTTCGGATTGTGCACTTACTTGTTATTGCATCGTATAAAAAATCAGTAAACAAGCTGATCGATTTATTTGGGTAAAGTCGAGAAACCTGGCTTGCATTACTAGAAGCAAAAACTGCATACCCTTTTCCTGCAAAATCGCGTACTGTCGATTCCATATCAAAAACAGCAGACCCATCAACTTGAAAGTTCCCCGCAAAACAGCAATCGAGAAAGATCACTTTATTTCGTGCAGAAATTGCATCTAAAAAAGAAATTATATCTTGTGTACATATTAGTCTATCACTTAATACCAAGTAATGTTTTTCACTCAATGTTGTCCCATGTCCTGAAAAATAGAATAGTAAAGTATCGTCATCTTGTACAATCCTTTCAATCCCTTTTAATGCTGTGATTAAGTCGTTTGCTGTAACTGTGTTTGTTAATCCGCAAACTATCATATCTTTTTCCGCAACTTCTAGGCCGTAAATAAAGGCATCTTGCATTGCAATAATATCGTTTTTACAAAAGAAGAGGTTATCCGCTCCATCAATAAAGTATTCGCTTACGCCAACGATTAGAGCTTTTGTAGTTCCCATGAGTGCACTTCCTTTTTAACGGACAGCCGAATAACTCTTTGCGTACTTGTAAATTTGCCGGGCGCAGTCAAGGCTCATTTTGCTGGAATCGTTGTGCTTGAGCCACGCATTCACGTTGCCGGGATTCAGTTTCAGGTCTGCATAAATACGATAATTCGTCAGATGTTTCTTTTGCTGAATCTCTACCACTCTGCGGTGAATCAGTTCTTTTGTATCATTGTCGGCAAGAGCAGCATCCCGGACGGAGCAATAACTGCGCCAGACTTTCAGATAGCCCTCCGACAGCTCTGCCGACTGGTTCTGCAAAAGCGCAAGTACCTGCTCCCTCGAATAGCGATTTGAAAGTCGTTCATACTCTGCAAGACACACAGGGTCTTTTGCATAGCGGAGCAGCAGATTTACTTTATCAAACACCAGTGCATAGAGGTACAGCGGCTCTTTCAGCCGTGGATTTTCATGTAAGCAGTTCGCCAGCTTGTGAATGCTGGCAGTCTGAACACCGGAAAGTTCCGTCACATACTGCTTCAAAAATCCCTCAAATGTCAGCTTCCTCACGGTCTCCACCTCTCCACATACTCCTGATACCGGATGTAGAAGTCCCGATACCGCCACTCATTCAGGATGCTGGCTTTCAGTTCGTCCTCATCTGTTGCAAGATGCTCCAGCAAATCCCAGTCTAGCGAGTTCCTCACAGCTTCGCTCTCCACGTCCGCCTTGTCGGTATCACGGAAAGAGCAAAGCTTTGCAATCACCAGATCTTCCAGACTGGGTGTGTAGAACTGAACCTTTGTGCCACCGAAGGGCAGCGGTTTCAAACGGTCGGGATAGTTATAGGGAAAATTGTCGATGTAGGCTTCCACATCCGTGTTGATATCGTACTTACCGAGCAAGCCGTACAGTTCTTTCGGAACGCTCAAGGCATCAATGTCATGGGTGGCACGGGTCAGTTTGCCCAGCAGAATGAACGCACTCCCGCCTACGATCACCATCTGATAGCGGTCGTCGTTGTCGATCAGCAGGTCAGCATCTTCGTCCAAGCGTTCCAGACGCTTGCGGAGATCGTCTAAAATCATCTTTCCCATAAAGCAGCCTTTCACATTTTCAATAATAGTATTTGTCTAAGATCATTTTAAGGGATAGACTGTGTGTTGTCAAGAGAAAATCAACGATATTTCTCGAATTTTACGCCGTCATATTATCTGTCCACATCTCACACTGGCTGATAACCGTGCTGATTGCCGTATCATAATCTTCCGGTGGATACTTATACTTTTTCAAGAGGTGCTTCACCATCTTCCGCATACTGGCACGAGCGGTTTCTTTTTTCTGCCAATCTATCGTTCGATTTTTACGCAGCATCTCGGTTAGTTCTCTGGTAAGGTCGATCAGTTCGTTGTTCTGGTAAAAATCTTTGATGTTCTCCGGCTTGGTCAGAGCATCGTAAAATGCCAGCTCCTCTTGCGTCAGCCCCAACTTCTTTCCGTTGTTGTACAGCTCTGTGATTTCCTGTGCCGTTTTCAGAAGTTCCTTGATAACCTCCTCGTTTGTAATCAGACCATTATAATAGGAGTTCATTAACTGTGTGATCTTCTCTGAAAATTTCTGAGACTGCACAACATTTGTCCGTTTGTACAGCGACACCTGCTCTGCCATAAGTTTTTTCAAAATTTCTACGGCAATGTTCTTTTCTTTCATTTTGGAAATTTCATCCAACACCGCCGGGTCAAACAGACTGATATTTTCATCTGCCTGCTTGCTGTCAAACAAGCTGATAACGCCTTGGCTCTGGATACTCGCCTTTAGCAACTCATTGATTTGAGCATTGATTTCTTTCAAAGAAAGTGTCTTTCCACCGCTACCGCCATAGGTGATTTTCACCACGGTAGAACGCACGGCCTCCATATAAGCGGCTTCGTGACGTTCCTGTTCCGTGGTCATGCTGGAACACAAGGAGTGCGACTGCTTCAGCAACATTGCCTCCCTCAGAAACAAGTCCTTGCGCTTGGATGCTTTTGCATCCAGCACAAAGTTCACACCGCCGGTTACCAGCTTTGCCATGACCAGCGGCGAACCGCCAATAAAACCACTGAAATCAAACCCGTGCAGCAAATCCTTGCACACCTGAAGTTTTTCCTGAAACTTCGGGTAGGCCACCTTTGCAATGTCCATATCGCCATACCGGGACTGGTCGCGCTTGGTATACTCCTTCATGGCGGCTTTGAGGGCAGACGCAATGCCCACATAGTCCACAATCAAGCCGCCCTCTTTGTCCTTGAACACGCGGTTCACGCGGGCAATTGCCTGCATCAGATTATAACCGTGCATCGGCTTGTAGATATACATCGTTGCCAGTGAAGGAACATCAAAACCGGTCAGCCACATATCCACCACGATGGCAATTTTCATTGGGTCGTCGTTGTCTTTGAACTTCCGTGCCAATTCCTCCTTGTGCGATTTTGTTCCAATAACTGCTTTCCATTCCTCCGGGTCATTGTTGCCGCTGGTCATGACCACGCCAATTTTCTCTTTCCATGCCGGACGGAGATCCAGCAATTTCCGATAAATTTTCATGGCGATCGGGCGCGAATACGCCACGATCATCGCCTTGCCCGTCAAAAGATTAGCGCGGTACTTTTCGTAATGGATGACAATATCCTCGCACAGGGATTGAATGGTAGAATCTGCCCCCAGCACACTCTCCATCTGCCCCAGCATCTTTTTGCTTTTTTCAATCGTTGCAGCGTCCGATTGCTGTTCCAGTGCGTCGTAGGTCGCATCAATCAAGGCCAGTGTATTCTGGTCGAGGTGGAGTTTGATAACCCGGCTTTCATAGTAGACAGGTCGGGTTGCGCCATCCTCCACCGCCTGCGTCATGTCATAAATATCAATATAATCGCCAAAAACTTCGCGAGTGTTTCGGTCTTTTGCCGAAATGGGTGTTCCCGTAAAGCCTATGTAGGTTGCGTTGGGCAGGGCATCGTGGATGATTCGCGCATTGCCAACCACGGTATACGCTTCCTTTTCGCCCTGCTCGTTTTCCTTCACGACGATTTTTTCATCAAAGCCATACTGTCCGCGGTGGGCTTCGTCTGCCATCACCACAATATTCCGCCGCTCCGACAGCGGACGCTCGCCACGCTCAAACTTGAACATCGTGGTAAAAATGATGCCGTTCGCCTGCCGTCCATCCAGCAGTTCACGCAGATTTTCCTTGCTGGTCGCCTGAACCGGTGTTTGGCGCAGGAAGGGTGCGCACTTGGCAAACTGCGTGTAAAGCTGGTCGTCAAGATCAATGCGGTCGGTCATCACAACAATGGTCGGACTGTCCAGAGCCTCTTGCAGCAAATGCGCATAGAACACCATCGACAGCGATTTTCCGCTGCCCTGCGTGTGCCAGAACACACCGCCCTTGCCGTCCGATTTAGTGGCGATTTTGGCTTTCTCGATTGCTTTCCGCACCGCAAAATACTGATGATACCCCGCCAGAATCTTGAACTGCTTCTGCCCATCGCCAGAGAACAAGATAAAGTTTTTCAGGATGTCCAGCAGCCGCTCTTTCTGGAACATTCCCTCATAGAAGGTGTCAAACTGCGCATAGGCGGTGTTCTCATAATCGCCATCCTTTGTTTTCCACTCCATAAAGCGGTCAATGCCGGAAGTAATCGTACCCGCTTTGTTGGTGGACAGGTCACTGATCACACAGATTGCGTTATAGTAGAACATGGAGGGAATGTCCTGCATATAGTTCCGAATCTGATTGTAGGCGTTTTCTGCGCCTACTTCATCCTTGGAAGGGCTTTTCAGTTCCATCAAAACCAGCGGCATTCCGTTGATAAACAGAATGATATCCGGGCGGCGGTTGTTCCCGTTTTCCACGAAGGTATATTGATTGACCACATAGAAATCGTTCTTTGCTGCGTCTGTGTAATCGATCAGCCGCACCACCGAAGACCGTTCCTCGCCATTGACCGCATACTTGACCGTAATGCCGTTTTGCAGATAGTCCATAAAGACAATATTCTTCTGCAACAGGCTTCCCGCATCAAAATCATTCAGTTTCAGGATGGCTTCATCAATTGCCACAGCCGGAAGGCTGCGATTCAGCCGCACCAGACAATCCCGCAAAACATCGTCCAGCAGAGGGCGGCTGTAATCTGTTCGGTTCATATCAGGAGCGTAAATGTGGGTATAACCCATATTTTCAAATAGTTCTATGACTGCTTGCTCAAAGGTATCTTCGGTAAATGAAAGCATGACTTTTTCTCCTCAACTATTATCCGAAGTTGCTGTATCCGATTCTTGTGCAATAGCATTTATAATATTTGTGACGATAGACTGTGCCGCTCTTTTTGCCATCGCACGTCCTATCGGCGTACCATTATCCAATGTGTCCGTCAGTGCCAATCGAACTTTACTGAGTCCAATTTCCTTACGATACCAATCCTGCATCAGATTTTCCCGAATTGCAATATAGCACTCATCAAAAAATGCTGGATTTATTTCATCCCGCAGTACCCTCTGAATAATCTCATCCACTTTGTCGTCTGAAATATCCGAATCGCATACTTCTCTAACATTTGTTACCGGAACTTCTATTTTCACAAACTTGTCGGCCATAGGCTTTTGTATATTCGCATAATTGCTTTTAATATATGCCATCTGGTGCTCAAGTTCCGGGAAAAGTGTTCCTTCATTGATATTATAAAAACTTAGTTCTTCTAAAATTGCACTTTTTCTTCCCGCTGGTATTCTGAAACTTTGAAGTTCAAACTCATCTTGAACATCACTATATGCCCGTTTAACGATGCTCTGTCCAATTTTTTCTTTGAGTTGAACATTATATTTTCCACAGATCAGAAAAGAGCCACTTTGCCGTACCAGTCTTTCATTATTTAAGTTGGAAATCACAAAATAATTTCTTTGAATAATTGAAAGCAAGCTTTTATATTCACTTGCCCTACACTCTTCTGCTTCTTTATCCGTATAAATCCCGTACTTGTTCAAATCCGAAAGCAGCTTTTCTAATGTATAATCGCCCGAAATTTCATAGCTTGCTAAATATGTCAGCACTTTGATCTCTATGTCGCTATAACTTTTTCCGTAATCACGCTTATAATAGATTTTTCCATCGGTCGGCGGCAATAATATAGTTTTCCCGTCAGTTATCTTTTTCTCTTGATTTTTTTGGCAAGCAAAATACAGTGCTACTAGCGGATTCCCCGTCACGTCCAACAGTCTTGTCGGCAACCCGTAGTGCTGCAATTTTGCGAGTTTTTCAAAATCTGTTGTCAGTTGCCGGAAGTCATCGGGATTTCGTGTGTAAGCCGCATTTATTAATTCTGCTTCATGTGGCAGCATCCCACCACGGAACACTCCCGGCATGACGTTCCATTCGTTGCTGGCCTGTCCACGGAAGAAATAATGCTTTGCGCTTACTTCCGCGCCTTCCTCTTTCTTTATGTTTTCCTTTATATCAGAAATGTAGGTCAGGTAGCTATTAAGGTTTGTAACAACGCATTCCCTCGGATTTCTTGTCTTAGCATTATCAAAATCTTCCATATTATCCCTTCATATCTTTTATAAACGATAATTTATATGCCCAAGCTAAAGCAATTTTCTCTAATTACTTTATCAATATTGACACAATTCCAACTGGGTGGGAAAAGGGTAGTCTTTTGGATATTGCCAGCTATCTAAATGGCCTTGCAATGCAGAAGTTTCGCCCATCTGAGAGTGAAACAGGGCTTCCTGTACTGAAGATTAAAGAACTTCGACAGGGCTTCTGCGATACTGATAGTGAACTTTGTTCTCCCGGTATCAAATCTGAGTACATCATCAAAGACGGTGATGTTGTATTCTCTTGGTCGGGTAGCTTGCTTGTGGATATCTGGTGTGGGGGAACCTGCGGCTTGAATCAGCATCTCTTCAAAGTCACCTCTAAGATCTACGACAAGTGGTTCTATTATTTGTGGACTGCGCACCACCTTGACCGATTTATTGCCATTGCTGCTGATAAAGCAACAACTATGGGACATATCAAGCGTGAAGAACTCGCAAAAGCTGAAGTTCTTATTCCCTCAGATATAGACTATCAAAATATTCGTTCTATTATGGCCCCTATATTTGACTTAATAATTTCAAATAGGATTGAAGCCCATAAATTGGCTGCACTCAGAGATGAACTTCTTCCGAAACTCATGTCTGGTGAATTAGATGTTTCCAACATCCAACTTTAAGCTGCTAAATTATCGTTTATCTTTCGATTCACTTTGATTTTTCCGTCTATTGCAGACAAAACATCCACAATTTTTTTCTGCTGAACCAAATTGGGAAGTCGTACTGTGACTTCTCCTAACAATTTAGTATTGATTGATGGCATTGTCGCACCAACGGCTATATTTCTGACAAACTCTTTTATTTCATCCAAGCAGAAGTAGTAATATAGGTATTCTGAATCGATTTCCGTATTGGGTCTAACCCTAAGGCACCGTCCAGAAAACATCCAACCCTCATGAGTTTTGTCCACATAAGAGCATCGATCCACCGAACCCACTCGACTAAATACAATATCGCCCTCTTTTAACACATACTTTTTAAGTCTTTCCTTGTCGCTATTCGACACTCTTGGTAAGTTCTGCTCCGAGAAATCCTTATTTCCCAAATGCTCCACTGTAACAATTGGTGTTCCATTCTCTACATAATCTTCTTTGTGCAACTGGCTTCCAAACGGTCCGGTTTGTATATCTGCAAGTTCTCTTAAAAACATTTCTTTCATTTTAAATACCTACCCAATAAATTTCCTATGTGCCAATTTCACATTTTGTTGTTTTACCATTGCATAGTGCATTGTTGTGTCGATTTTTTGATGTCCTAAAAGCTGTTGCACCTGTTCAATCGGCATTCCCTTGTCGATTGCTGATGTAGCCAAAGTTCGCCGGAACTTGTGCGGATGCACCTTGTTAAGATTTAATCGCCGCCCCAACTCCCGAAGCATGGTTTCCACGCCGCCGATCATTAACCTTTCATGCGGGGCTTTCAGTGTCACAAAAAGGGCTGGATTGCTATCATTCCGTTCATCCAGATAATTCTGCAAGTGAATTTTTGTCCTTGCATCGAAATAAACCAACCGTTCCTTGTTGCCTTTGCCAAAGACCACGCATTCACGCTCATTAAAATTGATATCCTCCCGATTGAGCGTCACCATCTCACCAACACGCATTCCCGATGAAGCCAGCAGGTCAATGATTGCTAAATCCCGCACCGTCGAGCAGTGATCACGCATCAGTTCCAGTGCTTCATCCGTATATGTTTCTTTGATGATTTTTGCCGTTTTTACTTTGTGAATCCTTCGGACAGGGCTTTTCACTATGAAATCTTCATCCTCCAGCCATGAGAAAAAGCTGGAAAGGATACGCCGGATATTATCAATCGTCACCTTGCTTGAGCGCCGCTGCGTCTGATAGTTAGTCAGATACTTTCGCAAATCGTCTGTTGTAATCTGCTGCGGCAACTTTCCAACACCATTCAGCATTGCTTCGATGGTTTTAGAATAGTATGTCAGCGTTTTTTCTGAGCATCCCTCGATTCGTTTTGCGGTAATAAACGCTTTTACCGCGTTCTGTTCATCAGCTTTTGGCAGTTCTTCGCCCTTATCAAGAATTAGCCCTTGAAACGATGTTTCCAGCACCATTTTCAGCTGTAAAAGCTGTTCATTATTGAGATACGGCAGCATTTTTCGCTGTATCTCGTTGATAATTTGATTTTTCATCGCCGTATCTCCTTATCACGATTTCAGAGAACGACGGCAGTGGCAGTTTCTCCGTAGAATCTCCCGCCACTGGTGAGAGTTATTAAAATTCTGGTAAACGATAATTTAGCAGCTTAGAGCCGAATTCTTGATACATCGATTTTGCCAGACATCAACTGAGGCAAAAGGCTGTTCCGTAACTCCGAAAGTTTTTTATTTTCGCTATTGTTGTGTTCTATTTGATTGTACGCCGCATGAAGTAATGTAATGAAGGCGGTTTCGGTGTTGCTATCTGCAATCAATATTGGCAATTTGCTAATGTTCTCGAATCGAATTTGAGGGAATGTGCCCGATCTCGATTCAGCTTGCATTTGTAGCTCTTCAAGTGTGTCTTGTAATGTAAGAAAGTGATACAACCGGCGAGAATCGAATGAGTTTGCTCGGATAACCATAAGCTTAGTTGATACAACGTAATTATCCGCTTGAAAATCAACATATGCAAAATGTCTGTTAATTGGACGAATCTCACTATATAAAATATCATTTGGCATAATTGTCTTTTTTGCTTGACCGGGCATATCAGCAACAGCCATATACTCCGAATGAAGAAACTGTCCGTCTTCAATATCACCCGTATTCAAGAAAATAAGCCGATCTGTATTAAAATTATGGGTAACAGATACACTTTTGCATAAATCTCCGAGCATAGAATAATGCCAGCCTTGTGGTATTTTTCCATAAGGCGATTCAATCAGAGTTAAATCATCAACGCATAAAAAGTCTTGATACCACGCTTTATATATTTCATAAAGTTGCTTCTGTAAATTATCGTTTATCTTTTTATTGGCCTCAATCTTTTCACTAATAGCTGTAGCAATAGCAATAATCTTTTCTCGAACTTTCTTATCAGGAAAAGGAACTTGTAGTTCTTGCAAAAAATCCAAGTCAAATTTTCCGGCACCTATACCCGTTACATCCACTTTTGCCATTAAATATTTCTTTTGAGACTGTAACCAATAAAACACAAACTCATTTTCAATCTCACCGTATGAATTCAGACATTTGATATCCTGATTAAAAGCGACTTCGGATTCTACCATCCCAATCGGGAGATCATTAAAAAGACCACTGCCGCGGGTTAAAAGCAATATGCTGCCTTTGGGTGCAATTTTGCTTCCAGAACTTAGACCGGAAGTCGTTATAAATAAATCAGAGGTTGTAATTTTCTCGGACTTCAATGTTTTTGCGCTGATCCATGGAATATCCCCGTTCCAATAATCGATTCGTTTCTTGCTTGGCGTTCCTCCGGATGAAAAAGAAACCAATTCACCCAGCCTGCGATATTCCCACTCAGATTTCATATCCAATCGCCCCCAGCTTCTCCTTGATTTCCGCTTCCAGTTTGTGCGACTGCACGAACAAATCCGACAGTTCCGAAGTCAGGCGTGCCATTTTTTCCTCAAAGGGTTCGCCATCGTCCTGCTGTTCCTCGATACCAACGTAACGCCCCGGTGTCAGAATGTAGTCCTGCTTTGCAATTTCTTCTGTGGTGGCAACAGCACAGAAGCCCTTGACATCTTCCAATGTTCCCGAAACATAAGCGTTGTAGGTGTCGGCAATCTTTTTGATCTCATTTTTTAATGTGCCATCTTCATTTTTGTATTCTTCTTTTGTTCCATCCGTCAGTTCGCGCAGTTTGCGGCTTACCATAACGCCCATCTTTCGAGCGTCAATGAACAGTGTTTTTCCGGGCTGCTTTTTGCGCTTGGAGATAAACCAGAGCGAAACGGGAATCTGGGTCGTATAGAAAAGCTGTGTCGGCATGGCAATAATGCAGTCCACCAAATCAGCATTCACAATGTTCTTGCGAATCTCGCCCTCGCCGCCGGACTGGGAGGACAGGGAACCGTTTGCCAGAACCATGCCCATCCGACCACCGGGCGCAAGGTGATAGATCATGTGCTGAAGCCATGCAAAGTTGGCATTGCCAGCCGGTGGCATACCATACTGCCAGCGCACATCGTCCTTGAGCTGCTCTGCACCCCAGTTGGACAGGTTGAACGGCGGGTTTGCCATGATATAATCTGCGCGCATGGTGGGGTGCTGGTCGTCAAGGAAAGTGTCTGCTGCATACTTGCCAAGGTCAGGCTCAATGCCACGGATGGCAAGGTTCATCTGCGCCAGCTTCCACGTTGTAGGATTGGAATCCTGACCATAAATCGAAATGTTGTTGATATTGCCGCTGTGGTTTTCTACAAACTTTGCCGACTGCACAAACATGCCGCCGCTGCCGCAGCAAGGGTCATACACACGCCCCTTGAACGGTTGCAGCACTTCCACCAATGTTCGTACAACACAGGACGGCGTAAAGAACTCGCCGCCGCGTTTGCCTTCCTGCTCTGCAAACATGGACAAGCAATATTCATAGGTGCGCCCCAGAATGTCCTTTTCGCTGCCGTGTTCAATCATTTTGATGTTCGTAAACAGGTCAACGACTTCACCCAACCGCCGTTTATCCAGTTCCGGGCGCGCGAAATTTTTCGGCAGGATATCCTTCAGGCGCACGTTTTCTTTTTCGATAGCGCGCATTGCATCATCGATTACCTGACCGATTTCGGGATCATGTGCCTTTGCAGAAACATCGCTCCAACGCGCACCAGCAGGCACAAAGAAGATTCCTTCCGATGTGTACTCGTCACGATCTTCCTCAAAACCATCACCGTCTGCAACCAGCTGATTGTACTTATCTTCAAAACGATCCGAAATATATTTCAAGAAAATAAGACCAAGGACAACGCCCTTATACTCCGAAGCATCCATATTGCCCCGAAGCACGCAGGCAGCGTTCCAAATCTGTTTTTCAAATCCAATGTCGGCGGTGTTTTTCTCTGCCATGGTTCAATACCTCCGTTTTAGCTCAACAAATTCTGCTCTGAGTATAGCACAGATGTGCTGATTTTCCAATTTGTGCGCATAAATTCTTTGCTAGATGCTTCAATTTCCAGTAGATAAGTCCTACTATCACTGCTTTAGCACAATAAATTTTACAAAACCATCTTGACGTATCCTACATACCGTGGTATTTTTCTTGTAAATCCCACTGCTCTTGTGGATTGGTTACAAGCCATCCACAAGATGTGGTCGTGTTCATTTTGAACACTGCCTCACCGTGGATTATCCCTGAAAGATTTACCGCCCCGCAACACACCCGATCAATTTTGCCGCCGATTCACCCGACAAAATCCATCGCTGCGCTGCTTGGGCGGTATTTTTCTTT
>UMHH01060236.1_pt1 | contig 48432 bp, 39 predicted proteins | sample 1965491 | NCBI WGS metagenome assembly UMHH01 (sample SAMEA4836094, study PRJEB28245) | human gut metagenome | biome: gut microbiome; material: fecal sample | place: Denmark | collected 2008
CGATGACCTCCTCTTTGCAGGAGATGGGAGCCAACACCGTTCAAATCAGCTTGCAGGAGAGAGAAACGGAAAACGGCACCAGCTACTCGGTCTATATGGACGAGGAGGATTACATCAACGATGAAATGATCGAAGCCTTTTTGCAGGATTATGGGGATGTAGTGGAATCGGTCAGCCTGCAGGAGGCTATGGGAACCGGCAGAGTGACCGAAGGACATCGCTATGCAAATGTTTCCATCAGCGGTGTCAACAGCGGGTATCAGAGCGCAAACCACCTGACCATGCTGGGCGGCCGCTTTATCGGAGATAAGGACAACAAAGGCGTCAAAAACGTAGCGGTGGTTTCCGACCGTCTGGTCAACAATATGTTCGGACAGGGACAAAATCCACTGGGCAAGGAGATCAAGGTCAACTGCGGCAAAGAGCAGTACACCTTCACCATCATCGGCGTTTATAAATATGAGCAGAATGCAATGATGGCAATGATGGGAGCGGCAGCCTCCGATGCGGACATCACCACCGACCTGTTCATCCCAATCCAGACCGAGTGGAAGCTGACCGGTACCATCGAAGGTTATTACTACATCAATGTAATGACCAAACAGGGGACCGATTCCCGCGCGCTGGCACAGGATTTTCAGGATTATTTTAACCGCTTTTACACCCGCAACCAGGATTTTCAGATCATGGCAATCAGCTTGGATTCGGTCATCGACCAGTATGCTTCGATGATGGGAACGGTGCAGGTTGCGATTGCGGTCATCGCGGCGATTTCGCTGCTGGTCGGCGGCATCGGGGTTATGAACATCATGCTGGTATCGGTGACCGAGCGTACCCGAGAGATTGGCACCCGCAAGGCGCTGGGAGCCAAGAACAGTGCGATTCGGATGCAGTTTATCGTCGAGTCGGTCATTATCTGTTTGATTGGCGGTATCATCGGTATCATCTTCGGAATGCTGTTGGGCTATGCCGGCGCGTCGCTGCTGGGATTCCCTGCCCATCCGTCGGTGGATGCCATTCTGATTGCAGTCTGCTTCTCGATGGCAATCGGCGTCTTTTTTGGCTACTATCCAGCCAACAAGGCTGCCAAGCTGGACCCAATCGAAGCACTGCGCTATGAATAACCAAAGTAGGAGGAAGCCGGATGAGCGAACTTTCCGCAGCATTTGCACAGAAGAGCCGCATTGCCGAATGGACGTTAGGAATCTTCTGCTGTGTGATGGCTGTATATAATCTGTTTTTTTCTACACCGTACTATGTTTTCCTTTCGGTGCTGGGCTTGGCACTGGTCTTTGTGCCGCGGATTGCCGAATGGGTGCTGCACCTGCAAAAGGACTACCTTCTGCGCTTGATCAGCTATCTGTATCTCTTTCTGGTCTACGGGATTGGCATGATTTTTAACGGATATGACCGCATCCCTTTGTACGACAAGGTGATGCACACTCTGACCGGTGTGGTCTTCGGCTTGTGCGGGCTGATTGCCTTTTACTTCTTAAAACCGAAGCAGAACGGAAAAATCGTGGTCTGCAAGGAGGAGTTCTGGCAGGCAGCGGTCTTTTCCGCGGGGATTGCAGCCATCATTGCCATCGGCTGGGAAATCGTAGAGTTTGTGCTTGACCTGATTTTGCACAATGACCCGCAGCACGTTCTGGACACCGGTGTAAATGATACCATGATGGACATGATTGTCTGCATGGTGGGTGCAATGCTGTTTTGGCTGCCGATGCACAGCTACTATGCCAAAGGAAAGCGCGGGCTGCTGATGGGCATCTTCGAAAGCTTTTGCCATACCAACTCCGGTGGAGAAAAATAGAAAAAAGCTCGAAAAAAGGGTTGACAAAATCCGAAAAGATGATATAATGTAATGGTGCTCACAAGTGAGACATCGATGAGCAGACTTATCATCTTTGGAAAGATGGCTGAGCTGGTCTAAGGCGCACGACTGGAAATCGTGTGTGCCCTATAAAGGCACCGAGGGTTCGAATCCCTCTCTTTCCGCCAAAAGGAACAATCCTGAAAGGGTTGTTCCTTTTTTATTTCCCGGTCAATAAAAGGAGAATATTCTGTATATAAAAAGGAGACAGTGCATCCATGCGCTGTCTCCTTTTTTAGGATTTATCTTGATATGGGTGGGAGAAACCAGATTTACTTGCGAGTGTACAAAAGCGGGTATGCCTTTTCATCCCCCTTGCGCAGCAGGACATAGGCAAACAGATTGACCACACCGACGCACAGGATACAAAACCAGACGCGGCTCATAGGAAAGGAGTCTGCCATCCGTCCCACCACCTGCTGTCCCGACAACTGAAAAGCGCCGGCAAAGATGGTGTAAAAGGAGGAGAACCTGCCGCGATGGGAAGCAGGAATCCTGCGGGTGAGATAAGGCTGCTGACCGATGGTCTGCACAATCTCGCCCAGGGTAAAGATGACCATTGCCACAAAGTAAAAGACCAGCAGGTTTTGTGCCCAGACAAAGAAGGAAAAGCCGATGAGTACCAGCAGCTGACCAATCAGCAGACGGCTGACGTCCTGCAAGCCGCTGATCCACTTGGTCAACAGCGGTGTGCCCACGATGACCACCACCGCATTGATGCTGGTCAGGGTCCCGAACAGGACGGCGCCCTGCTCGGCATAAATCTGTTCCAGATTGAGCGGGAGCAGGAAATTGAACTGGCTGTATACCAAAGACCACAGCCCGCCACAGAACAAAAACAGGTAGAGCAGCGGATTTTTACCTAAAATCTTCCAGATACTCTGGTCACTTTTCGCCTGTTCATACTGGCTGCTGACCGATTCCTCCTGCACCGGGGTGATGTACTTGATAAAGAAGAAAATCAAAATCGTGGAGGAGAAGGTGGCGATGCTGCTGATGAGGAAAGCAAGGTTCAAATGCTCGGCAAAGAGGAAGCCGCCCAGGATTGGAGCCAGCACCAGACCGAGGTTGAGTCCCAGATAGTTGAGGCTGTATGCCCGTTCCCGGTCGTTGACCGAGGAGAGATCTGCCACCAGTGCATCGTAACTGGGCCATTCCATCTGTGCAAACAGAGCAGCAACAGCCAGCAGAGGGATCATCTTGCGGTCGATTGGCAGAAAAGCGCAGATGAAATAGCTGACCACCGTGACCAAATCGCAGACGATGATGATGTTGCGTTTGCTGAAACGGTCCGCCAGCTTTCCGCCGATCAGGGTGCAGGGCAGCTGGACAAAGCCTAGGATCATCATGATACCGGCTACCTGCGAGGCAGAATACCCCAGCTTGTTTTTGAGGATGAGGGTCATCATCGGCCAGATTAGCGCGCCCATGTTGGTGACCACACGTCCCCAGAAGATGATGTACAGCTCTTTACGCAGTCCCATGTACTGCTTGAGAAAACCCATTGTTACCACTCCTTTGCTGTGGCGAATTTGTGCAGCAGATGCTTTTATTTGATAAAAGCGTATGCCGTTTGCTTTATTATACCAGCCGCAAGCTAATTTGACAAGATTTTTAAACTGTTGCTAAAAGGATGGAGATGTGTAGAAGGATGAGCATATCCGGGCAGTCATCCGCATCCCCGACGGCTTTGTTTATGAATAGGAGCAGAAAGAAAAGAGAGGTGGGAGAATTGTCAAAAGCGATTGACAGCCTGCGGAAATTGTGGTAATCTACATAATTGGAAGGATAAATTCTGAATAAAACTTGTAAAAAAAGGAGATAGATCAAGATGGATATGACCAAACGACTTTCGGAAATCCTGTCGCTGAATCTGGACAGAAAGCATACCTCGGTATCCTATGCAATTATGATTGACGGCAAGATTGTTGCCGCAGATGCGCTGGGACACGACGGTACCAAGGAGAAAAATCCGGTTACTCTCAACCATACTTATAATGTATGCTCGATCTCCAAAATTTTCTGCACCGTTGCGGTGATGAAGCTGGTGGAGCAGGGCAAGGTGGAATTGGACCGTCCAATCTGCGAATATCTGCCGCAGTTCACCATGCTCGACCCACGCTATCGTCAAATCACCGTGCGCCACTGTCTGAACCACTCCAGCGGTCTGCCGGGAACTCAGTGGAAACACTTCTCCGCGACCCACGTTGGCAAAGAGGACAATGAGGAGTACTACCAGGAAGTTTACGATTATCTGGCAAAATGCCACCTCAAGGCAGACCCGGGCGCTTACTCGGTCTACTGCAACGATGGATTTACTCTGGCAGAGATGTTGGTGGCAAAGGTATCGGGCATGAGCTTTGGTAAATTCTGCAAGGAGTATATCACCGAGCCAATCGGCGCACACTCCACCCGCGTTTCCACCACAGCAAACCCAGACTACCCGCTGATCCGCGAAACCGGCAAGCAGCCGGAATACTTCTATTTGCAGGGCTGCGGCGGTTTTACCACCACTATGACCGACCTGTGCAAATTCGGCAACCTGTTCCTGACAAAAAATGATGTCATCAGCGAAGAAAGCAAGGCAGAGATGGGAAAATTGCAGGGTGCAACCTTCCTGGAGGAGGACACCTCCGCCATCCGCTACGGTCTGGGCTGGGACAATGTCAAGGTAGAAGAACCGGAATTTGACCTGGGTGAGCACGTTGTGATGAAGGGCGGCAACAGCTTCCAGTTCACCAGCAAGCTGTATGTCATTCCAAAATACAATGCAGTATTGACCATGAGCGAAACACACGACTGTAAGCTGGACACCGCTCTGGAGCCGCTGCGCCTGTTTGCGGTTTATATGCTGGAAGAACGCGGTATCAATATTTATAAGAAGTACAAGCCAGTTCCGCAGCAGCTGGCAGAGCGCTTTAACGGCACCTACCTGATGCCAAGCCAGATTTGCAACACCCATTTCTTTGGCACCGACCTGACCATCACTTCGGATGATACCTTTGGCAACCATCGTCCTGTTTATAAAAATCTGAAGTTTGACGGACAGAATTTTGTGGATAGCGAAGGAGAGCATTATTTCTTCCGTGAGCATGAAAAAGGAACATTCTTCTTCTCCACCTTCCGTGGCAAGACCGTTCCGAGCATTATGAAGGCAAAGGATTTCCCGGCAGTTTCTTCTACATGGAAAAATAGGGTCGGAAAGCGTTATATTGCCATCGACCTGAGCGAGCAGGATATGGCAAGCGGCGAGATGATGAACGGTTTTACCGTCAAGATGTTGCCCGGCTTCGAGGGAATCATGGTCGCTTCCTTCAGCTCGGCACCGGATGGTGAAATTTACGGAAGATTTGAGGGCTGCTTTGTTCCTTGTGACGACAACACCGGCAGAGGATTTTTGCAGACCCCATCCAACGGCAGCCGCGACTTGATTGACCCATACTTCACGATGGTCAACGGTGTGGAGCATTGCTATGTACAGTCCTACCTCTACCGCGATGAAGCAGCGCTGGAGAACTATGCAGGTCAGACCTTTGAAGAGCTGCCAAAGAGCGGCTACAACAGTGTATACCGCCTGACAGAGCGTCTGGAGAAGCTGCCAGCGCTGCCAGAGGGAAGAAGACTGATTGTCCTCAACAAGGACATGGAGGTCGTTTACGACAGCCAGAATCCGAAGGAGAGCGGCTACCAGCCAGTATCCGAAGGCTATATCAGCTTTATCTAATCAGTACATCAAACAAAGACCCGACTCCATTAAGGAGTCGGGTCTTTGTTTATATTTGAAGAGTATCGGAATCAAAAAAATGAGAGTGTGCAAGAAAAATCCGACTAAAAAGAAAATTTTATTTATTGCAAAATGGCAAAAAAAGAAAGTCTGATTGTAAAGTGATAACTGTCGTGATATAGTGATAGTAATATGAGCTTGAGGCGAAAATAGAAATCAATGGAAAGGAGGATTCAAATGATATACCTGGCGCACATCCTGCCTTTGGAGGACGGAACGCAAAAGATGCAAACGGTGGCGGAACATTGCCGCAGCAGCGCAGGGATTGCAACATTTTATCTTCTGCCGCCGTCAATGGGCTTTGATCCATACTGAAAATCAGTGGTATAAAAACCTGAGAACAGTGGAGGGGGAGCTGTTTTATAAATGCTATGCGAGGTTCGCACCGGAAAAGAAAGGGGGATGCAGGACTCCATAGGAAAAAATCCAGTAAATAATAGATAGGTCTTCCTTTTTTGCTGTCGCTCCCCGCACGGGGAGCGTGGATTGAAATTCTGATCGCGCGTTGCTTTGGCGCTCCCTCGATCGTCGCTCCCCACACGGGGAGCGTGGATTGAAATATTTGTCCTCTTGAATTATCTTGAAAAGATGTGGTCGCTCCCTACACGGGGAGCGTGGATTGAAATAGCAAATCCGGCGTTGGTTATAGCGTCGGCGGCAAGCCACTCCTTACACGGGGAGCGGAGCTATCCGGGTTTTTACAGCATTGATTTGTGTTTTCTGCGCATGAGTGCAGGGTAAGAAGGGAGAGAAACTTTAATGGCAAATCATTTTGATTTTGAAGAAGCAATCATAAAGTCAGAAGAATCAAGATGTCAGCTTGCAATGCAAATTTTACCACGCAGAAGCCGGGGGGAGAGGAGAGCTAACAATGCGGAAAAGTACCGAAGACGCTCAAAAATCATAACACAGGATAAAAAGTATAATCCGATCAGAGGATATTTTCCATACCGAATGGAGCATGGGGCATGGGTGGAAGACACCACCCATATTCGTTACCCTCAAAACAGCAGGCATCAACGGTGGCTCAAAAGAGCTACCAGTAAAAAAACACGAATTGCAAAGGATATTCCTCGAAAAGGAAACCATTATCGCAGGATTCATGAATATTGGTGGGATTTGTTTTAAAACAGATACTGGGAGAGGAAGAGGTAAATATTTATAATGCAGACTCCGGCTTGATCTTTGCGACGCTTTCATTTCCCCCTAATGGTGTGCGATGTTATTACATCGGGGAGCGTGGATTGAAGTACGGCAATGAAAAGCTGCTTGCGCTGTCTGATGAGATTACTTCTGTAAGAAAATTAAAAAGGGCTGCTAAATCGAACAAGATCTAGCAGTCCTTTTTACTCAGCTTTTCCAGAAGAACTCGATTGAGATTCGCTTGCGCACAAATCCTTCTGGAAAAAATAGGAAGATGCTCCATCGGGGTAAAAATATTCCTTAGTAAAATGAAAGCCACATTTCCGGGTGTAAAAATGATGGTTTCGGGTGGAGTAGCTGGGTGTTTCCACCGTCCAATGGGTGATGGACGGATGACTCTGCTCGATATGGCGCCAGATTTCGCTCCCAAATCCCCGGTTGCCAAAGGTGGGGTCCAGAAACAGAAGGTCCAAAATGCCGCAGTCGTTTTGGCAAATCAGGACATAGCCGCCAATCATCTTTTTGTCCAGCAGGACCTTGTAACACTGGCAGGAAGGGTCGCTGTAACGCTTTTGAATCAACGAGCCGTCGTCGTATCCCCTGGGACCGTCGTGCAGCAGGTCGGTGTGCAGAGCGGTGTCCCAGTCAAAGGCGGCAGTCATGATGCGGGTACATTCATTAAAATCTACAGGCTCTATTTTTTGATAGCACAGCATGGAGAATTTCCTTTCGGAAAAAATCAGAACAAAAAAAGAGTAAGGTTTTTAAAACCTTACTCTTTTGCATTTGGATTATTCGCCAACGTATGGCAGGAAAGCAAGATGACGTGCGCGTTTTACAGCAACAGTCAGCTGTCTCTGATGACGAGCGCAGGTACCGGTTACGCGGCGTGGAATAATCTTTGCTCTGTCAGACAGGTATCTCTTCAGTCTTGGAACATCTTTGTAATCGATGTTTTCGATTTTATCCATGCAGAACGCACAAACTTTTTTTCTGCTTTTTCTGTTGCGTCTGTCATTTCTTTCGGTTCTTTCTCTTTCCATGAAACTTGACCTCCTTAGATAATTTCAAAGTTGTAAATACAAATGACCGCTCAGCGGTTTAGAAGGGAAGATCCTCTTCATCATCGCCGACTTCCTCAAATTCCTCGGCAGCACCGTTGGAATATCCAAAACCGGAAGCCTGTGCAGGCTGCTGGAATGGAGATGGAGGAGCGGAATAGGATTGCCCATTCGAGCGGGCAGGTGGCGGGGGACCAAAATCGTCCACAGCAGAAGAGGTGTTGGAGGAATTTTTGCTGTCTGCAAAGAATGCCTGATCCACCAGTACTTCCACAGCCTGACGCTTGTTGTCGTTCTTGTCCGTATAGTTGCGGACCTGAATCGAGCCTTCCACAGCCATCAATCTGCCTTTGGAAAAATATCTGCTGATGAACTCCGCCGTCTGACGCCATGCAACACAGTTGATGAAGTCGGTCTGACGGTCCGCGCCCTTGCCGTAGTTACGGTCCACAGCAAGCGTGAAGGAAGTTACAGAGAGATCAGAGGCTGTTTTTCTCAGCTCAGGGTCTGCGGTAAGTCTTCCCATAAGAATTACACGGTTCAGCATGACAGTTCCTCCTAGTTGTCCTTCTTAACGATCAGGGAACGAAGAACGCCGTCGGTGATTTTGTAGTTACGGTCAAGCTCAGTAGGGAACTCTGGAGCGCTGGTGAAGGTAGCGTATACATAGTAACCTTCTACCTCGTCTTCGATTGGGTAAGCCAGTCTGCGTTTGCCCCATTCTTCTACGGTTCCCAGTGTAGCGTGTTTTTCGATCAGACCGGTGAATTTTTCTACCAGAGCTTTGATCGCTTCGTCGCCGTTTTTGGTGTTGAAGATCATGATAGTCTCATAATTTTCGTTGAGTTTTGCCATTGTCAAAGCACCTCCTTTTGGACTTAAGGCCCTGCCGGTTTTGCAGGGCAAGGTTTGCCGCAGTTTTGCAGCAATGATAGAATTATAGCAAATATACAGATAGGATGTCAAGGAAAAAACGGGCAAAAAAATGCCTTTGCCCATTCTTTGGTGAAATGGACAAAGGCAGAAGAATACAAACAGGGTATCTTGGACGATTTTACTGCACACCCAACAGTAAAGCCATAACAATGCTGGCGCACAAGGTCAAAGCAATGACGGCAGCGATTGCCAGCAGGGGAGGCAGCGGGCTTGCGCCGCCCACCGACGAAAGGGTCTGGTAGTATTCGTTGGGAGAACCGCCGGTGGAGGCAGCCTTCAGTTGGGAAATCTTTTGGCGGCAGTGGTTGTAATAATGGCGGTTAGCGGTGAAGCCGCAGTAGATGGAAACGCCGAAGCGCACATACATCAGCAGCTGTGCCGCAATCTGCCATCCACCCAAGCCGGTCAAATCAAATTGCAGGGAGGACATCAGCATCGGGTCGGCAAGGGTCTGCTCGAGCATATGGAAGGAAAGCACCAGTGCCGGAACATTTGATAGAATGTAGAATCCAAACAGCAGGGCACCGATTTTGTACATCTTTCGATAGAAGAAGTACAGGAAGCCAAAGAAGAAAGCAGACCAGTTGAACACCTTTGCTTTAGCGCGCTGGGCAAGGATTTTAAACACCCGCAGGAAGTAGACATAATTTTGACGAATCACGAAGATAAAATCTTTGGCAGCAAATCCGCCAATCTGGTCGTTTTCGTAGATGGCGCCGAACATACTCTCAAAGTCCGGGGACTGCTCCTGCCCGGAAACTTCGTCAAAGGGGTTTTCTACCACCGGGCGCTGATTGTTGTTGGATGGCTGACTTTCGATTTTGTTTTTTAAAGGGAAGTGGCAATTCGGGCAACTTTCATCCTCGCTGTGGCAGAACAGCCCGCAGTTGGGACAGATGATGTCATCACTGCCATCGGCTGCCGCAGCGGGTGGCTGGTCGTTGGGATTCTGCCAGCTTAGATGCTGCGGATGAAGCTGTTGTTCCATGGCACAGTGTCCAAGCTGTTTGTAGCACGCACGATGATGCGGGGCGCCGCACTCGGGGCAGACCACGATGTCGTCGCCCTCCTGAAATGGCTGTCCGCACACCGGACAACTGACACCCTTATAATTCATAAGATACACGCAACCTTTCTTTTACCTGTCATTTTGCATTTACTGAGTCAGTCCTGTGCAGATAAAAAGAAACGGTTTGATTCAAAGCACAGGTACTTGACGATATTTTCGACAAAAAACTTATATTCATTCAGTATACTATAAGTGAGAGAAAAAATCCAGCATCTAAATATGAATAAAAGAGAATCAAGGAATACTTTACAAGCGGGCAGGATTCTACTATAATAAAAGGTAAAACTGCCTGTTGTGCAACGATGCGGCGGTGGTTTGGATGAAAAATTGCTTACAAAACAGAATGGAAGATCATTTTTTACTTTTTGGATATACAGGAGGAAGCCGAATGCTTCAGACAAAGGAGCGTCTGCTCAAAAACAAAGGCTGAGCCGGCGCGGTTTTTTGACGGACGGGAATACCGTGACAGCACGCCGGTACAAAACGGCAGCCATTTTAATTTTATAAGGATAACAGGAGGAAGCGAAGATGCTTCAGATAGAAGAACTCAAACAGGAACTGTTGGCGCAGCAGCCGAAGATTGAATATCTCAAGGAGGCGCTGGGCTATCAGAAGCTGCTGGAACAGAAAAAACAGCTGGATGAACAGGCAGCGCAGCCGGACTTCTGGAATGATGTAGAAAACACCAAAAAGGTACTCAAGGAGCAAAAGACGGTCAACGAGAAGGTCGGCTCTTATGAAAATTTGGTGCGGATGTACGAGGACGCACAGACGATGCTGGAGCTTGCTGCCGAGGAAGAGTTTGACAGCGAGGAGGAACAGGAGAACTTTTTGCAGGACATCCGCAGCAGCTTAAAGGAGATTGCCCAGCGCATCGAGGAAGAAAAGCTGTCGGCGCTGCTGTCCGGCGAGTTTGACCAGAACAATGCCATCCTTTCCTTCCATGCAGGTGCAGGCGGCACCGAAGCGCAGGATTGGGTGCAGATGCTCTACCGGATGTATGCCCGCTGGAGCGAGCGACATCATTTTAAAGTCAAGGTGCTGGATTATCTGGCAGGAGAGGAAGCGGGCATCAAAAGCGCCTCCATCCTGATTACCGGAACCAATGCCTACGGCTTTTTGAAATCGGAACACGGGGTACACCGTCTGGTGCGCATTTCGCCGTTCGATGCTTCCGGCAGAAGACAGACTTCCTTTGCTTCGCTGGAGGTGATGCCGGAGATCGACGATGACTATGACATTGAAATCAATCCGGCAGACCTGAAGATTGATACCTACCGCTCGGGCGGCGCCGGCGGTCAGCACGTCAACAAGACTGAATCTGCCATCCGCATCACCCACATTCCGACCGGTGTCATCGTTGCCTGCCAGAACGAGCGCAGCCAGCACCAGAACCGCGAGGTGGCAATGAAGATGCTCAAATCCAAGCTGGTCAAAATCAAGGAGCGTGAACACCTCAAACGCATCGAGGACATCAAGGGCGAGCAGCAGCAGATTGGCTGGGGTTCCCAGATTCGCTCTTACGTCTTTATGCCGTATACTCTGGTCAAGGACCACCGCACCAACTGCGAAAGCGGAAACATCAACGCAGTGATGGACGGCGACCTCGACCCGTTTATTAACGCATACCTCAAGGCGGCATCGCAGGGAGAAATCTAAATAAACTGAAACACTCATCCGATTACAGTGGGTCAGAAAAGACACCGGTCTTTTCTGACCCACTGTTTGTTTGCCGGAAGATTGATAGAAAAAATTTTTTGAGTTGCCATTTTCCTGCAACAAAACCCTTCGCTTCAGACACCTTATTTACAGAAGCAGAAAATGGAAGGAGAGGATAATCTTTATAAAAGGTATTTCAGATTGTGGAAATAATTTATTGAATATCTGTAACAAACCATCCCTTTTCGTCGTCTTATAGGCAAGAGGAGAAGCCTGATAAGGCAGCATTAAAAAGGAAAATTCCCGCTTCATAAGAGAAAGGAGCGTTACTATGAAACCAAAGAACGAGCGACCGTTTTACAAGGTTATTGCGGTGGTGCTGGCGGTCACCATGATGTCTGCCGGTTTGACCGGCTGCGATTGGTTTAAACCTCGGCAGGAGGAATCGCAGCAGACCATCGAACTGGAAGCACCTGAACCGGATGAAGAGAACCCGGGTGAGGACATTTTAGATGAAAACGAGGTGTCCGCAGAGGTGGACCCGACCATCGAGGAGAAGGAAGAGGGTCAGGTTAAGGAGGAACCGCAGGCAGAGGAGCCGCAGACCTCCAAGCCATCCACCCAATCCACCCAGCCGGCGACAAAGCCGTCGGGCAGCGGACAGCAGTCCTCGCGAGAGGACCAGACGACCCAGACGGTGACCACCTCGGCACTGACTCCCGACCGCACAATAAAAAAAGAGCAGAAGCCCACAGTGGTTTACCAGCCGGTAGGAACCGAGCCGGTGGAAAAACAGCAGGCAACTGCACTGGCACAGCCTACCCAGCAGGCACCGGTTCCGAAAAAAGGAACCAGCTATCCGAACGCCCGCTTTAAAAAGAAGGGCAGCTACAGCGAATCGACCATCTATAAAAACGGATATATCGACATCGGCGCGGTGACCATCTCCAACAAAACCTTTACCGGAGATGTGTTCATCAACGTGCCTTCGGATACCGTTACCTTAAAAAATGTGGACATCAAAGGAACGCTGTACATCAACGGCGGCTCCGATTGGGTTAAACTCTACGACGTCAACGCAGCATCTCTGGTGGTAGACAGCCAGGAGACCGCAAGGGTGTTTGCCTCCCGCGACACCGAGCTGTCCTCCGTCAGCATCAAAAGCAGCGCCATTTTGGAGGAAGGCGGACTGTACAGCGGCAGCCGCGGCTTTACCAATGTGACGGTCAACGCACCGAAGGGAACCACCCTGACCCTGCGCAACCTCAAGCTCAACAAGCTCAAAACCGTTACCGACTGTGAAGTGGTGTACGACGACAATACCATCATCAACTATGCTTATACCAATGCACCTACCGAGCTGTACGGCTATGGACAGATCAACCGTCTGTACTGCAACAGCGACGGAGTCTACTACGACGCAAGACCGTTGTATGTGGAAACTGCCAGAGGATGCGCAGCGCCCAGCAGACGTTCCAATTCCAACTCTGGCTCCGGTTCCGGTTCCGGCTCTAGCAGCACCGACAAAAAGGTGACACTGCACAGCATCTCCGACCAGTATCTGGACATCGGGGAAAAGAAGATTGTGGGCATCGACCACAACGGCAGCTCGCTGAAGGTTACAACCAGCAACGCCAGCGTGGCAAAGGTGACCTATTCCAATTCCAAGAGCCACATCACCATGACCGGCGTAAAACCGGGCAGAGCGACCATCAAAGTGACCTCCTCCCGCTCGGGTTACACCAGCAGGACCGTTTCCTTTGAGATTGTAGTCAAGGATACCTCCGGCAGCAAATTGCAGCTGTCGGGCATCTCGGACAAGAAAATGGAGAAAGGCAGTGTGCGCTACATCAGCGTCAACACCAACGCCAGCCGCATCAAGCTGTCCAACTCCAACAGCAACGTAGCACAGGTGACCGCAGACGGCTTCCAGCTGAAGGTGCGCGCCATCAAAGCCGGCACCACCACCGTCAAGGTGACCGCTTCCCGCTCGGGCTATACCTCCAAGAGTACCACCTTCCAGGTGACTGTTTATAGAAACAGCAGCAGCGGCGGCGGAAGTGAAGGCGGAAGCGACCGGGATACCGTGTACATCCGCAGCATCGACGACCAGGTTCTCAGCAGAGGCAGCGAGCGAATCATCAACGTGCGCACCGATGCCAGTGCGATTGATGTTTCCACCTCCAACAGCAGCGTGGTCAAGGTAAGCTCCCGTCGGGACGACACCATTATTCTGGAGGCAGTGGGCACAGGAACCGCCAAAGTGACGGTGACCGGCTCCCGCAGAGGATATTATGACGCCAAGACCAGCTTCTGGGTCGAGGTATATGGCAACACCATCTCTGCTCCGACCGTCTATGTCAACGCAGGCAGCCAGAGCTATCCAAACGGCAGCTGGACCAATCAGAATGTGACCTTTACCCTGACCGGCTACGGCAGCGGCAGAAAGGTTTATTCCTATGACCGTCCGGCAAAGATGCCAAATGAAAAACCGGCTTCCTGGGGAAATCGCCAGCAGCTGACCGACGGAACACTGACCGTAAAAACTGAAGGTCAGAGAGACTATTACTTCTTTACCGACGGCAGCGCGGGCAGCAGCGAGGCGACCGGTATCTACACCGTGCGCATCGACAAAACCATGCCGACGGTCACAGCAATCAATGCAAGCAACAATACATTGACCTTCCAGGTGGCAGATGCTCTTTCCGGTGTCAAGTCGGTAGCGGTGAGCGGCAATAACGTCACCACCACATTGGCAACCAGCAGCGACGGAAAATACCGTTTCGTAGCAGACAAAGCAGGAGACTACACTATCCTGGTCACCGACAACGCAGGCAATGTCAACAACCAATATAAGGTAGATCTCAAAGGCAGCACCCAGACCGATACAGAGCCGCCAGTCATCGGAATGGCAAAAGAAGACAGCATCAATGGTTCGGCATGGTACAAAGAAGATAAACTGGTTCGCCTGACCGTCACCGACAACGTCGGCGTGCAGAGCGTACAGGTAAAGGTACAGGGTACAGAAAAGGGACTCAGCGTAGAGAACATTAGCGGCACCGACATTTACCAGTTTGTTGCCGATAAAGAAGGCGCAGTCGTCTATGAAATCACCGCACGTGATGCAGCGGGCAACAAAGCAGAGATGCAGCTGACTGTTCGTGTGGATAAGAGCGCGCCAACCCTGGGAGCCATCACAACACAGGGAACGACCGTTACCTTCCAGGCAAACGATACGGTTTCGGGAATCGGCAGTATCTTTGTGGTTCCGGCGGACAATACAACTGCCGGAGTGCAAATCAAAGGGGAAACAGTTGAGCAAAACGGAAACGGCACCTACTCCTTTATTACAAAGGAAAATGTCAACTATACCATCACCGCTGTGGATAAGGCAGGCAATGGAAGCAAATCGGAGCAGGTGATGATCAGCACAACCACTCCGACACCTCCTTCGACAGTGGAAAATCCGGTCATTACCATCACAGCGCCGGACAACACCCTTGCCCAGAGCAAGGACATTAAGGTGCAGGTGGATGCCAATTTGACCGGCACACAGAAATTGCAGGTGAGCATCTCGCCGACAGGCAAACAGCAGCCGGTCAACCTGCTGGAAGAGAGCAACATCTACCACTTTGAGGTGGACAAAAACGGTACCTACACCATCACCGCAGTCATTTTGGAGGGTACAACCGAGAAGGCGCGTGCAACACAAACAGTCGAGGTCAAGGGCATCGACAGCGAAAAACCGGTCATCGCCATCACCCAAAACCAGAACGGCGTGGTCGAATTTACTGTCACCGACCTCAACCCGGTAACCGCTACCTTTGACGGCAAAGACATCCAGATGGCTCTAAAAGCAACCAGCCAGGACAAAGTATACGGTGGTCGTGTGGAAAACGTACAGCCAGGCAAACACACCATCGTTGCCACCGATGAAGCAAAAAATCAGGCAAGCGCAGATGTTATTGTAGCAGCTGCCAAACAGCAGCCGACCTTGAAGGCAGGAAACCAGCAGGTCAATGAAACTGCCACCAACGTTACCATTCCAATTGAAGTTTCCGATGCAGACGGCAATGCAGCACAGGTCAAGGTGACCAGTGACAAGGGTCAGCTTACCGGCAGCGGCAGCAGCTACACTCTGACCGTTACTGAAAACGGAACCTATACGGTTACCGCAGAGGACAGCGACAGCAACCGCACACAGGTACAAATTCCAGTGGAAGCAATCAAAGGCAACGTTGCACCGACCTTGAAGGCAGGAAATCAGCAGGTCAACGAAACTGCGACCAGTGTTGTCATTCCAATCGAAGTTTCCGATGCAGGCGGCAACGCAGCACAGGTTAAGGTGACCAGCGACAAGGGTCAGCTTACCGGCAGCGGCAGCAGCTATACCCTGACCGTTACCGAAAACGGAACCTATACGGTCACCGCAGAGGACAGCAAGGGCAGCCGCACACAGGTGCAGATTCCGGTCGAAGCTATTAAAGGCAACGTTGCACCGACTATTGCAGCGGAGCAGCCGCAGATCAATGCCACCAACGCCACCATCCGCGTGACTGTCCATAACAACGGCGGAACGGAAATCACCTCGGTCACCGACCAGAACCTCAACGCAGCTGCGTTGCAGGCGGACGGCAGCTATCTGCTCACCGTTACCGAGGACGGCAGCTACACCATCACTGCGATCAACAAAGCGGGCAAGTCTGCGTACGCTACCGTAGTTGTCAGTGGCATCGACCGCACCCCTCCGGTTGTCGAGCAGCCGACGGTCAGCTACAATGAAAATATGACCAGTGCCCAGATTGTGCTGAAAACCAACGATGGAAACGGCAGCGGCATCGCCAAGGTGACTGCGTCGGGCGTTGAGATGAGTCTGAGCGAGGGCAACTATATCCTGAACGTCACCCAAAACGGCGAATATGCGATCGTTGTCACCGACAAGGCGGGCAACCAGGCGCAGACACAGGTCACAGTGAATGGCATAGACAAAACAAACCCTGACATTCGCCAGACCAGCGACAACAACGGCTGGAAGCAGAAGCATGAGGTCACCTTCGCGGTCACTGATGAGGGCAGCGGCGTCAGCAGTGTGCAGGTAACCAAGGATGGCAAGACCATCACACACAGCGAAGGAAACGGTTACCGTTTCACCGCAGAGGAAAACGGCAGCTATCTCATCACTGCAACCGATAAAGCGGGCAACTCCGCCACAAAGACGGTGGAAATCAAAACGGTGGACCAGACAGCTCCGACCGTTGTTCCACAGTTGAAGAATGATGACAAGGCAATCAATCCTTACAACGGCAAGGATGCCAGCATCTATCAGGGAGACAAGGTGACCGGCTATACCGTCAGTGTGCCACAGGAAGCGACAGCGGCAAGTCCGCTCAGCGTGCAGGTGAAAACCGACAAGCAGACTGAATTTAAGACCCTGAGCAAGGATAACATGAAGATTATCCTGACAGAAGGAACGCACACCATCACCCTGCGGGCAATCGACGGCGCCGGAAATGTGGGCAAAGAGGTTCAGTACAAAATCAAGGTCGACTTACAGACGACCCAGACACAGAAACCTGCCGGTGAAACAAAGCCGGATGGCGCCGAATTGCAGCAGAGCCAGCCAGCCGATGTAAAGGCACAGCAGGAAACTGCATCGACAAAGCAGCAGGCAAAGAAAGTTCGGCAGAGCAATCCATCGGATGCAAACCCATCCAATGAGGCACAGCAGGGAATCCAGTCGGGCGACCCGCAGCCAAAAGAATCCTAAGAGTACCACAAAAAAGCCACCTGAACAACCGTTCGGGTGGCTTTTCGTTTGTGGTTTTGTGGGTTGCTTTAACCAATCCACCAGTTTCCGTCGGGAGCCTGATAAAGCGAACCGACCTCCTCGGATAGAAGGTTGCCGTCAAAATCTCTTGTGATGAGCTTGTTATAATAGCGGTAGCGGTCGGTTGCACAATTTTTTTCAGCATCCCAACCCTCCTCTACCCAGGTTTCCAGATAGACGGTATCCTCTTCGATTCGTATAGCGCTTTCACTGCTGCCCAAGGGGAAGGAGAACTTTTGTGGGTAATAGCAGACAAACTGCTCATCCTGGCTGACAATATGCACCGAATCTCCGATGATATGCAGATTGTACAGATTGACTTCTTTTATAGACAGTTGGGTCACCTGCTGCAAACAGCTGTCCGGGACCCACTGGTAGAGCCGGATGGCATTGCAGGAAAAGTCCCCTTGTAAAAAGTAGTATTTTCCTTCTAAGAAAACGGGATTGCCATAAAGAACATCCTGTCGTTTGTCAAACGGCTGGTAGACCTTGCCTGTACCAAGGTCATAAAAGCGCAGGACGCTGCCCGGGTAACTGCTGTATTGCAGGCGCTCCGGAAGGTCGTAAAAGTCGGCAGTATCCGAATGAGAAAAGGCAAAGCGTTTTTGACCGGCAATCGTTTCGATATAGCTTCCTGTGACTTTCTCAAAGCGTTTCAGCATAACAAAACTCCTCTCAAAATAATTTCGACAATTATCTTAAATGGATTGTATCATAAAATGAGGACAGATACTACCCGGCACATGAGATTTGTTACAAAAAATAAAAGGGTTGCAGCAAATGTCCGAAAAAAAGGCACTGTACAACAGGAAAATCCCTGATTTACAGAGGCAAAACAAGAAAATGTCGGAAGGGTTCATACAAAGAAAATTTTATGGAATTTTATACAAACGATTTGTCAATTTTGTAAAAGTATGGTATTCTTGATATATTGAAAAGGAAGAGAGTCCTGTTTTGGAGCAGCTTGTCAACAGAATGGGAATGGCTGCCTGCGTAGGCGGCATATACTTTGGACAGGACAAAGCATTGTTAGGGGAGATGTTTTATGAAGAACCAGAGAAAAAGTTTCCGACTGACCTGCGCTTTGCTGGCAGCGGTGCTGGCAGTGGGAGTGGCAGGATGCGCACAGCCGGCAGAAGGTAAACAGCCGCAGGGAAAGACCCAGCAGCTGTGGATAGCGGATAACTTTGTTGACCCGCAGGAGGGCTACCCGATGGAAAATCCGTCGGCAATCGAGCTTTCTGCAACCGCCGCTTTACAGAAAAACAGTCTGTTAAACGGGCAGACCCAAAAGAAACAGCAGCCCCAGGAGATGAAGGCGGTTTGGCTGTCCTACCTCGACTTGAAGCCGATGCTGCTGGACAAAAATGATAAGAGTGTGGGGAAAGCACAGTTTACCAAAAATATCCAGAAGGCGTTCGACAATATCCAGCAGCTGGGACTGAATACCGTGATTGCACAGGTACGTCCCTTCAGCGATGCGCTGTACGAGTCGGAATTGTTTCCCTGGTCCTATCTGGCGACTGGTAAAGAGGGTGTAGACCCCGGCTTTGACCCGCTTGCCATCATGGTCGAGCAGGCGCACCAGCGCGGCTTGCAGCTTCATGCGTGGGTCAACCCTTACCGGGTGCGCACCTCAGCGACCAACAAACAGCTGAGCAGCAAAAATCCTGCTGTCAAGCTGCTCAAAAGCGGCGATGCCATCCGTTACAACGGTGCAGTGACCTATGACCCGGCAAGCAAAAAAGCACAGCAGCTGATTGTGGATAGCGTGCGGGAGATTGTGGAAAAGTATGACGTGGACGGCATCCACTTTGACGATTATTTTTACCCCACTACCGACGCGGGCTTTGACAGTGCCTCCTATCAGGCGTACAAAAACAAAGGCGGCAGCTTATCGCTGGCAGCCTGGCGCCGTCAAAATGTCAACGACCTGGTCAAACAGGTGTATACAGCCGTCAAGCAGGCGGACGGTGAAGTGCTGTTTGGCATCAGTCCGCAAGGCAATATGGACAACAACTACAACAAGCAGTTTATCGACGTGAAAAAATGGCTGAGTGAAGAGGGCTATCTCGATTACATCTGCCCGCAGGTCTACTTCGGTTTTAAAAACAGCACCTGCCCGTATGAGCAGACGGTGGAAGAATGGAACGACCTGATCAAAAATAAGGTCCAGCTGGTGGTTGGACTCTCCCCTTACAAGGTCGGTCTGGAGGACGCCTACGCAGGCAACGGCAGATGGGAGTGGGCAAACGGCGGTGACATCCTGGCGCGGATGGTGGAAACTGCCCGCAAGGAGGAGCACTATCAGGGATTTGCGCTCTTCCGCTACAACTCGGTGTTCCAGCCGGAATCGTCGGTTCGACCGGCAATTTTAGAGGAGCTGGACAGCTTGCAGGAGGTTTTATAACGCAAACATCAGGATGGAAAGAAACAGGAGGCCAGCACGGTGACAAAGAACAATAAAGAAAAAACGATCATCAACTCCTTAGCGGGAGTGATGGCGGTTATCACCATCCTTGCAATCTTTGCAGTGGTGATTCTGCGTCAGACGGCGGCGCAGGAGGAAAAGGATCAGAAGGTTGCACAGGCAATGCAGCAGATTCAACAGGAGCAGGAGGAGCAAAAGTCCCAGCCACAGTCGGTGCAGCAGGAGGCGTCTGCGGTGCAGTTTGAACTGCCGCAGGAAATGAAAGCGGCGCAGGTAAGTCCCGGAAGGGAATTTTTATCCGAGCTTGCACCTGCGATTGAGCAGGCACAGCTGCGTCTGTCCGGGGAAGTGCTCCAGCAGGAGCAGCAATCGGCGCAGCCGGATGAAGAAGAAGTCTATCAGCAGCTGGAGCAGCTGGTGGAGCAGGCGGCACAACTGGGACTGAACACCCTGTTTGTCAGCACCGAAAATGCCTATGGAACGCTGTGGGATTCTCCGGCAAAGATGGTCTCCTTTGACCTGTTGGGCAGCTTGTGCGATCTGGCACACCAGCAGGGAATGGCGGTGTACGGTCTGTGCGACCTTTCGCTGGTTGCGGGCGCAAACGGCAGAATGCACCACATGACTTCAGTGAATGCAAAGGCTTTGGATCGCAGTGCGGAGCAGTTAGCCGCCATTGCTTCCCAGCGGGGACTGGACGGTTTGCTGCTGGACGGATACCTCAATGAACAGGGACAGTACAGCTATGATGAATATGCGCACACAGGCGCCAACGTCAGCCTAAAGGAATATATGACCGGCAGCACCGAGCTGCTGGTGCAGACAGCGGTGCAGACGGTGCGTCAGCAGAACCCGGAGCTGCCGGTGGGACTGGCGGTGTCGCCGGTGTGGGCAACTGCCGATGAACAGCCGGACGGAATCGACCTTGCTTACACCCGGACCTCTCTGGGTGCTTACAATGCGGACAGCAAAGGGATGATTGAGAAGGGTCTGGCAGACTTTGTAGTGGTCAAAAACTATGGAGCGACCGGCAGCGACCAGCTCCCTTTTGAACCGATTGCCGACTGGTGGAGCGATACCCTCTCGCAGGCGGGAGTCATCGGCTACATGGGTCATGCCTCCTCGCGGGCAGGCAGCTGGGAAAACGGCTGGGGACCCAACAGCGAGCTTGCCGACCAGTGGAAGATTACACAGCAGGAGGAGGGTTTTTGCGGCAGCGTATTTAATTCGCTGGAGGCACTGCTCAAGGATGTAAACTACACCACCTATTATTTAAAGGAAGCATGGGAGCAGGAAAGCAGCGGGGACCAGATGACCGCACAGGCAGGTAGTGGCAGCTTTAGCCAGCGGGAGGACCTGTTTGCGGGCTTGACCCTGCTGGAAGAGGTCACCCCGGTGGGCAATTACAGTGTGGCAGACGGCGACACCATCGACCTTGTGGCAATCGCAATGGACGGAGCGCAGGTAGTGGCAACCGTTAACGGAGAAACCCTGACCTTAAAGAACACCGGGCGTTCGGGTGGAATCAGCGGCTACCGAAAATTTACCGCCTCCTATGATGTCGAAGGTAAAAACGTCAGCTCCTCCGGGATGGGCAGCATCGTCTTTATTGCCAGCATGGACGGTAAGACCGAGAGCCTGACCGGCGCCAAGCTGACCTTCCAGGGACCGACCGGCTCCTACGGCAGCAACGACAAGGGCAATTCTTCCAGCAGTTCCTCGAGCAGCAGTTCCTCAAGCAGCTCCGGCGGCGATTATACCGGTACCATCCGTTATAATCAGCCGAGCCTGTCCACCTCCTCGAGCAAATCCATCGGGGATGGAACCTTGGTGCAGGTGGTGTCCGAGCAGGCATTGACCTTCCCGGTCAATAAAAACAGCATCTACCCGGATACCAGCTGCTATCCGCTGCCTTATGGCACGATGGATTATGTGGTCGGCAGCAAGGTCAGTGTCAAGGACGGCAGCAGCTACCGCCATTACTATAAACTGGCATCGGGACGCAGGGTCTACTGCGAGGATGTGCAGGCGGTGACCGGAGGAATCTCCATCAAGAACAACAGCATCCGCAATATGACCGTCAAAGCAAACAAGGATTTTACCTATGTGATTTTGCAGTCGGACTATCCGGTTTCCTATTTGCCGGAATATTCCAGCGGCAGATTGCGGTTTGATTTTCAGAACACCACCTCCACGCCGGGGGATTTATCCCTCAATAAAAACCCGTTGTTTTCCAGTGCAAGCTGGAGAGGCAGCACCCTGACACTGGAGCTTCTGGACGACGGCAGCTTTTTGGGGTACAAAGCCTACCATGAAAATGGAAACATCGTGCTGCGCTTTAATAACCCGACCGGCATCGAGGGTGCGCGCATCACCGTGGACCCAGGACATGGAGGCAGCGACCCGGGTGTAGCGGACGACATCGACCCGAACTGGCCGGAAAAGAGAATCAACTGGGAGCTTTCCAAAGCCATCGCACAGGAGTTGGAGGACAGGGGAGCGAAGGTCAATCTGTTGAACACCTACAACAATACCACCTCGCTGGACAGCAGGCTGGCACAGGCGAAAAACTTTGATTCCTCGCTGTTTTTGTGTATCCATACCAACTCCTCTGAAACCAACAGCGCGGCGGTCGGCTCGGAGTGCTACTATTTCTATCCGTTCGCAAAAAAACTGGCAACCCGTATCTCCTCCGCCAGCGCGGATGGACTTTCCACCACCGACAGAGGTGCAAAATATGACGTCTTTTATGTTACCCGCGACCCGCAAATGGTGGGTATTTTGGGAGAGATCGGCTTTTTGAGCAACGCCAAGGAATACAGCAAGATGCAGAAGGATTCCTACCAGCAGCAGGTGGGAGAGGAGATTGCGCAGGCAGTCGAAAAATATCTGGATGCGGCGGGTGCAAAATATGCCGGACGCACCGGCACCCAGAGCACCGGTAAGGAGCTGAACGCCTCCAATGGACCGGCTTGCTCGTTGGACGGTAAAACTGCCAGCAGTCAGGGCAGCTCGTCGAGCGCGGGCGGTAGCTCCTCGGGCAGCAGTTCCTCCGGCAACAGCAGCAACAACGGTTCCTCTTCGAGCAGCAGCGGCAGCACCTCCTCGAGCAAGCCATCCGGCAACAGCAGCTCTTCGTCCACCGAGCGTCCGGCGGGACCGGTGAGCGAGACGGTTGTGGTCAAGGGCAGCAGCAACGGCAAGGTCAAGTATATCATCTTTACCGACCCGGAGAATAAAAAGCTGACCCTCAAGGCAGGGCAGGAAAAGCAGCTGGGTATCAAGTTGACCGGAGATGACAAGGTCACCCGCAAGTACACCACCAGCGACAAGTATGTGGCAACCATCGACAAGGACGGCGTGGTACACGCAGTGGGTGCAGGCACTTGTAAGATTACCGTGGTGGCAGGCGACCAGGGAGGCAGCATCGAAGTCAAGGTCACCGGCGGCAGCTCTTCGGGCAGCAGCTCTGCGAACAAGACCGACAAGCAGCCGGAGGTACCGGATGTGGTCGGCAAAAAGGTGGAGACCACCGGCATCACCATAAAAGCTTCCTCCACACGGGTAGAGGCAGGAAAATCGATTCAGCTTCAGGTGATTTTCTCTCCTTCCAACGCCACCGGCGAGGAGATTGTATGGAGTGTTTACCGTGGCAGTCTGTATGGCTCGGTGGACGGCAGAGGTGTCTTTACCGGCATCGAGTCAGGCTATTCCACTGTGCGGGCAACCACCGCAGATGGAAAATACAGTGCGACAATGCGCATTGAAATTATCTAAATTTTTTGCAGACCGGAGTCTTTTGCGGACATCCGGTCTGTTTTTTTCTGTCAGTTTGGAAGAATAGAAATCTTCTATGGGGATTTGTATGTGATGGCTTATTCTAAAGAATAAAGGATAGTGCGGCGGTCAGAGCCAGGCAAAACAGCAGATTGGTTCGAGAGCAAAGGAAGGAACAGGAAAAATTGTAGGAGAAAAATAAAAAAGAGGGGATTTTACAGGTCGATTTTAGCCACTCCGACGCAAAATCAGCCGAATTGCTGTGCTTTTTGCTCGAAGTTGGCAATATGGGTAAAAAGCCTTCGTCGGGTATTTTCTTTTTCATCTATTTTTCATTGTTGACAAATTAACAGGCTCGGGGTAAACTATTTAGTGGGTACAAGGCAGCTGCCAGACAGGCAGCGGGACCTTGCAGGACAGACAAAAGGGCAAAACAGAAGGGGCGGGCGTTTTTAAGAAGAAGGAACGGGTGTCTTTTCTGTCTGCATATGTCGAAAATTTTCGAGAGGTGAGATTGCAAGTGTATAAAATCGTAAACAAAAAGCTGTTGAACGAAGCAGTCGTCCTTGTTGAGGTAGAGGCTCCGTTTATCGCTAAAAAGGTTCTCCCCGGACAGTTCATCATCTTCCGCATCGACGAGCAGGGCGAGCGCGTTCCGCTGACCGTTGCAGATTATGACAGAGAAAAAGGCACCATCACCCTGATCGTTCAGATGGTAGGTCGTTCCACCAAAATGCTCGGCGCAATGGAAGCAGGCGAATACCTGCTGGACGTTGTTGGTCCTCTGGGTATCCCAACTCATCTGGATGGTCTGAAGAATGTTTGCGTTATCGGCGGCGGTGTTGGTTGTGCAATCGCATATCCACAGGCAAAAGCTCTGCACGCAATGGGCGCTCATGTTGACATGATCGCTGGCTTCCGTTCCAAGGACATCGTTATCATCGAGGATGAGATGCGCGCAGTAGCAGACAACCTCTATGTAATGACCGACGACGGCACCTACGGCGAAAAGGGTCTGGTTACCAACAAACTCCAGCAGCTGATCGACGAGGGCAGAGATTACGATGCAGTTATCGCAATCGGTCCGGTTATCATGATGAAGTTCGTTGCTGAAACCACCAGACCAAAGGGCATCAAGACCATCGTTTCCCTCAACCCAATCATGATCGACGGTACCGGCATGTGCGGCGGCTGCCGTGTCAATGTTGGCGGCGAGATCAAGTTTGCTTGTGTAGACGGTCCTGACTTCGACGGTCATCTGGTAAACTTTGACGAGCTGATGAAACGCAACGGTACCAACCGTGAGCAGGAACAGCATGACAGCGAACATTGCAGACTGAGAGGTGCCCACAATGCCTAATATGAGTATGACAAAGCTCCCTATGCCGGAGCAGGATCCAAAGGTAAGAGCAAGAAACTTTGAAGAGGTTTCTTACGGATATACAGAAGAAATGGCAGTAGAGGAAGCACAGCGCTGCCTCAACTGCAAACATATGCCTTGCGTAAGCGGCTGCCCTGTCAACGTACAGATCCCGAAATTCATCAGCCTGATCGCTCAGGGCAAATTTGCCGATGCTTGCTCTGCAATCAAAGAGACCAGCGCTCTGCCGGCAGTTTGCGGTCGTGTATGCCCACAGGAAACCCAGTGTGAAGCAAAATGTGTCCGCGGCATCAAGGGTGAGCCGGTTGCAATCGGTCGTCTGGAAAGATTTGCTGCTGACTGGGATATGAAGAACGGCAAACATGAAACCGAGAAACCGGTTTCCAACGGTCACAAAGTTGCTGTTATCGGTGCAGGTCCTGCAGGTCTGACCTGTGCAGGCGACCTTGCTAAGAAAGGCTACGAAGTTACTATCTTCGAAGCATTCCACAAAGCAGGCGGCGTACTGGTTTACGGTATTCCTGAGTTCAGACTTCCAAAAGCCATCGTTCAGAAGGAAGTAGAAGGTCTGGAAAAGATGGGCGTTAAAGTGATGACCGACATGGTTATCGGTAAAGTTCTGTCCATCGACGAGCTGATGAACGACATGGGCTTCGAAGCTGTTTTCGTAGGCTCCGGCGCTGGTCTGCCAATGTTCATGGGCATTGAAGGTGAGGATCTGGTCGGCGTATACTCTGCAAACGAATTCCTGACCAGAATCAATCTGATGAAAGCTTACCTCGACGAGTATGACACCCCAATCAGAAAAGGTAAAGCAGTTGCAGTTGTTGGCGGCGGTAACGTTGCAATGGACGCTGCAAGAAGCGCAATGAGACTGGGTGCAGAGCACGTTTACATCATCTACAGACGTTCTGAAGCTGAGCTGCCGGCTCGTCGTGAGGAAGTTCATCACGCAAAAGAAGAGGGCATCGAGTTCATGCTGCTCAACAACCCTGTTAAGATCAACGGCGATGAAAAGGGCAATGTAAAATCCATCGAGTGCATCAAGATGGAACTGGGTGAGCCGGACGCTTCCGGTCGCCGCCGTCCAATCCCGGTTGAAGGCTCCAACTTCGAACTGCCGGTTGACACCGTTATCATGTCTCTGGGTACCTCTCCAAACCCACTGATCAGAACCACCACCGAGGGTCTGGAAGCAAACAAACATGGCTGTCTGATTGCTGACGACAACATGGCTACCACCCGCGAGGGCGTGTACGCAGGCGGTGACGCAGTTACCGGTGCTGCTACCGTAATTCTGGCAATGGGCGCAGGCAAAACCGCTGCTGCTTCCATCGATGAATACATCCAGAATAAAAACAAATAAGTTGTTTTAGAAAAAGGCTCCGATTTTCGGAGCCTTTTTTGTGCCCGATGGTGCAAAGATGTTAGAGCAATCCCGAAGGCTGGATAGCACAAAGGAGCAGACCTTTTAAAAGGTCTGCTCCTTTGTTTATGAAAGATAAGGGGAGGGTATCAGGCGATGGTTCCCATGAGGGAGTAGGCGATGGTACCGACAACGCCGGTGCCAAAGATGATGGCAATGGCATTGAAGCGGTACTTTCTGAGCAGGAACAGCCCGCCGACAAACAGCACAGCCTCCAGCGGACGGAAGTTGGAGAGGACTGCGGAACTTAAATCCGATTGGAACAGCCCGAGCATCAGGATGGAAAGACCAGCGGAGGCAATCAGCGCGACCACTGCCGGACGCAGCGCGGAAAGAACCGTCTGTACGCCGCTGAAGTTGCGGTACTTATAATAAAAATGGGCAAGCGCCAGACAGATGCAGAAGGATGGGATGATACATCCGAGGGTACACAGAATGGCGCCCGGGATGCCCGCCAGACGGGTGCCCACAAAGGTAGCGGAGTTGATTGAGATGGGTCCCGGTGTCATCTCTGCAATGGTGATTAAATCGGTGAATTCGCCCAGCGTCATCAGATGGTGGACATCCACGATTTGATTTTGAATCAGCGGGATGGCAGCATAGCCGCCGCCGACACTGAATAAGCCGACCTGAATGAAGGCAAAGAAAAGTTGCAGCAGAATAGGCATGATTAGACCTCCTTGACAGATGCATCCGCGCGCGTTTTAGATTTGGAACGGGACTGAATCAGCAAATCGAGCAGACCGACACCCAGACATCCGAGAATGAGAACCATTGCCTGCACACCGAAAAAGACCTTTGCTGCAAAGGCACCGACCATCAGCAGGATGTACAGGGTGCGGCGGGTGCGGATGACATTGGCGCCCAGGTTCCAGACAACATCAAAGATGACGGCAGCAACACCTGCACGCATGACCTGAAGGGCAGTGGCAATGATTTGGTTGCTGCGGAACTGCGCATAGAAGTAGGAGATGGTGGAAATGATGATCATTGGCGGTAAAGCGGTGCCGAGGATGGCGACCAGCGAGCCGGGGATGCCGCACATCCGATAGCCCAGAATGACCGAGGCGTTGATTGGAATCGGACCCGGCGAAGATTGTGCAATGGCGGTGATGTCCAGCATCTCCGATTCATCCAGCCAGCCCAGCTCCTCGACAAATTTTTTCTTCATCAGTGAAACGATGACAAATCCTCCACCGAAGGTAAAGGCACTGAGCAGGAAGGTTGCCTTGAACAGCTGCCAGAGAATCTGTGATTTTTTTTCTTCTTTTTTCATGGTTGTTTCTCCTTTCTCTCAAATCCACATACAGGATACCATAAAAAATCAATGATGAAAAATTGTTTATTTTTATGTTATAATAAAAATAATTTATGGATAGGAGGAAGAAGAATGCTGGATTTTCGAGTTGACACCTTTTTGGAGGTCTGCCGGTTGATGAACTACACCCGCGCGGCAGAGCAGCTCAACCTGACCCAGCCTGCTGTATCCCAGCACATCCGCTGGCTGGAGGAGCAGTGCGGGGTCAAGCTGTTCCACTACGAAAACAAGCAGCTGAACCTGACCGCTGCTGGGCAGATGCTGCGCAGCGCCGCTATCACCATGAAGCAGGATCAGATGTTTTTGTACAGAAGGATACAGGAGGCAGACAGCGAGGACGCTGACCTGTGTTTTGGCGTGACCCCGACAGTGGGGATGTATCTTATCCCAAAGCCGCTGGCAGCCTACCGCAGGCAGCATCCATCGGCAAAGGTGTCGATGCAGGTGGAGAACAGCGAGCTGCTCTGCCGTTGGCTGGACAGCGGAGAGATCGACTTTGCCATCCTGGAGGGATATTTTCATAAGGAGGACTACGACTCGATGCTTTACCGTACCGAGCGCTATCTGGCGGTGTGCGCACAGGATTACCCGTTTCAGAATACGCCGCACCAACTTGCTGACCTGCTGGGCGAAACGCTGCTGGTGCGGGAGGAAGGCTCCGGCAACCGGGAAATTATCCGGCGCAGTTTGAGCCGAAAGAATCTGGCTCTTCAGGATTTTCACTCGCTGTTTGAGGTGGGGGATATGAACGTCCTCAAGCAGATGCTGGTGCAGGGCTGCGGCATCGGATTTTTGTACGAAGCAGCGGTGCAGGAAGATTTGCAGCAGGGCAGACTGCGGATCATCGAGCTGGAGGACTTTGCCGAGGACCACGACATCACCTTCCTCTGGCGTAAGGGGAGCATCTTTGCACCGCGCTACCGGCGCATCTATGGAGAACTGTGCCAAAACGAGCAGATTTTTTAAAACAGGGCAGAAAAAAGGGAAGGTATCCGCAGGATACCTTCCCTTGTATTTTTATATCTTGGCAGAGATTACATCATGCCGCCCATGCCTGCACCTGGAGCGCCTGCCATAGCGTCACTTTCCTCTTTGCTGTCAGCAACCAGAGATTCGGTGGTCAGCACCATGGAAGCAACCGAGGAAGCGTTCTGCAGAGCGGAACGGGTAACCTTGGTTGGGTCAACGATACCGGCTGGAATCATGTCAACGTAGGTTTCGTTGTAAGCGTCGTAGCCGTAGCCAATCTTGCCGGAGTGCAGCAGGGTATTGACGATGACAGAACCATCGACGCCTGCGTTGATAGCGATCTGACGAACTGGTTCCTCCAGAGCTTTCAGAACGATCTTGGCACCGGTTCTTTCGTCGCCGTCGAGGGAATCTACCAGAGCCTGAACAGCCGGGATTGCATTGATCAGAGCGGTACCGCCGCCTGCTACGATGCCTTCTTCAACAGCTGCTTTGGTAGCGGACAGAGCGTCCTCGATGCGCATCTTCTTTTCTTTCATTTCGATTTCGGTTGCAGCGCCGACCTTGATGACAGCTACGCCGCCTGCCAGTTTAGCCAGTCTTTCCTGCAATTTTTCGGTATCGAATTCAGAGGTGCTTGCAGCAATCTGGGATCTGATCTGACCAACGCGCTCAGCAATCGCTTCTTTGGAGCCTGCGCCGCCGACGATGATGGTGTTTTCCTTCTGAACTTTTACCTGAGAAGCACGACCCAGCTGAGCTACGGTGGTGTCCTTCAGCTCCAGACCCAGGTCGGAGGAGATAACTTCGCCGCCGGTCAGGATAGCGATGTCACGCAGCATTTCTTTTCTTCTGTCGCCAAAGCCAGGAGCTTTTACAGCAACACAGGTGAAGGTGCCGCGCAGTTTGTTGAGCAGCAGGGTGGTCAGTGCTTCGCCCTCGATGTCCTCTGCAATGATCAGCAGCTTCTTGCCGGACTGTACGATCTGCTCGAGCAGCGGCAGAATCTCCTGGATGTTGGAAATCTTCTTATCGGTGATGAGCAGCAGAGCGTCGTCCAGAACAGCTTCCATCTTGTCAGTGTCGGTGACCATGTATGGGGAGATGTAGCCGCGGTCGAACTGCATACCTTCTACTACTTCAGTGTAGGTTTCAGCAGTCTTGGATTCTTCTAGGGTGATGACGCCGTCGGCGGAAACCTTTTCCATTGCTTCTGCAATCAGGTTGCCGATGACCTCGTCGCCGCAGGATACGGTAGCAACTCTGGCGATGTCAGCCGAGCCGTTTACCTTCTGGGAGTGGGAGATGACGGTGTCAACTGCGGTCTGTACAGCGCTCTGGATACCTTTTTTCAGGACCATTGGGTTTGCACCGGCAGTGACGTTCTTCATGCCTTCGCGTACCAGAGCCTGTGCAAGCAGAGTAGCGGTTGTAGTGCCGTCGCCTGCTGCATCGTTTGTTTTGGTAGCGACTTCTTTTACCAGCTGTGCGCCCATGTTTTCAAATGGGTCTTCCAGTTCGATCTCTTTTGCGATGGTAACACCGTCGTTGGTGATCAGCGGTGCGCCGAATTTTTTGTCCAGAACGACGTTGCGTCCCTTTGGACCCAGGGTGATTTTTACGGTATCAGCCAGCTGGTCGATACCTTTCTGCAAAGATTTTCTTGCTTCTTCTCCGTATGCAATGATCTTGGACATAGTAATCAAAACCTCCAGTATCTGTAAATCAAATGGATGTCATCAAAAATTATTCAACGATTGCCAGCAGGTCGGACTGACGCAGGATGGTGTATTCTTCGCCGTCTACCTTGACCTGAGTGCCTGCATATTTGCTGACCAGCACCTTCTGACCAACCTCAACGTACATTTTTTCTTCGTGACCTTCTACAACACCGCCTGGACCTACTGCAATGATCTGTGCGATCTGTGGTTTTTCCTGTGCAGCTGCGGCGAGGATGATGCCGCTTTTGGTGGTTTCTTCGGCTTCCAGCATTTTTACAACGACTCTGTCAAGTAATGGTTTAATGCTCATAGTTGTATTCCTCCATATAATTTAAGTAAAATAATAAACAAACCGGCATGAGGGAAGCTATGTGTCTGGCACTCGCTTACCTCAAGTGCTAAATGTATTGTACCGCATTTCCAGAAAAAATCAATAGCTAAATCCAGAAATTCATAATTACAGTCAATTTTTAACACTTTGTTCAAAAAGCAGCGGCGGGCAAGCAGCAGTTTTTATGGTAAGATACCATATAGGACAGCCGTCGTTGTACTGCCCTTTTGATAGAAGTATAGAATTCGATAGGGAGGATTATGCAAAAATCTTCCCTCTCTTAAAAATAAAAGGAGGGTGCAAATTGCAAAAAAGGAAATACTCCGTTGTCAATCTTTTGCTGTGGAGCCTGTCGGCGTTGCTGGTCTTGATGGCAGGCGCGGGTTTGCTGCCGGGTGTGTGGAATGTCGGTTCGATGGGCCTGCTGCTGACAGCCGCTGTGCTTGCGGCAACGGCTGTCGTTCGTCGGTGGAAAAAGAGGAGGGAATGGATGATGACAACAATAGCTCTGCTGCTGGTGGCAGGACTGGTTCTGCACGCGGCGGTATGGAACTATTTTGCCTATGGGCGTCCGGCGCCGAAGCAAGGAGCGGCAACGGTGGTGGTGCTCGGCTGCAAGGTCAACGGCGACCAGCCCTCGCTGATGCTGCGCAGGCGGCTGGAGTGTGCGCTGGAATACCTTCGGGCAAACGAACAGGCGGTTTGTGTGGTGTCGGGCGGACAGGGCAGCAACGAAAGCTACAGCGAGGCGTATGTGATGGAAAAATTTCTGGTGGAAAACGGCGTTGCACCCGAGCGGGTGGAACAGGAGGCGCTGTCCACCAACACCGACAGCAATATTGCCAACAGCTTGCAGCTCATCGAGCAAAAGGGACTGCCGCACCGCATCATTTTATGCACCGACGGGTTTCATCAGCTGCGCGCCTGGATGTACCTTCAGCGCCACGCCACCGGGCAGATGGCAGATGCCTTGCACAGCACAGCCATCTCCGGCAGGACGCCTGCCGCGGTGGTGCCTTCCTATGCGATGCGGGAGCTGTTTGGAATCCTCAAGCTGCTGTTGGTAGGATAAATGGGCAAGGTGAAATAAGCATGGATAAGAAAATTGCCAGATTTTACAAAAAACTTTTACAATGACAGGGAAAGATTTGAGGTCAAGGGTCTATAAAAATAGCGGATGATTTGGTATAATAAAGGGTAAGAGTAAAACAAAACGGCGCTGCCGCAATCAAACGGCACGCAGGAAATATTTTTTGGAGGGATGTTCCAATGGCAAAGGTGACCCTGATCGCCCATACGCCGGACCCAGAACGACTGATTGCAGCTTCTGCAAAGCTGTGTTACAGTCCATCGTCCATCGAACAGCTGATGGATGGCTTGGACGAACAAAAAACCACCGACTTTTTAAATATGCTGACCGATTTTGGACACCAAAGTCCGATCGAACATATCAGCTTTACCTTCGGCATCGAGGAGGTGTCCCGCACCCTGCTTGCTCAGATTACCCGCCACCGCATCGCGTCCTTTTCGGTGCAGAGCCAGCGTTATGTCAAGGAAAAACAGTTTTCCTTTGTAACGCCGCCGCAGATTGCGCAGGACCCGCAGGCTGCCGCCTTGTATCAGCAGGCGATGCAGTCCGCCCACGCAAGCTATCTGGAGCTGTCCGAGCGGTTGGCACAGAAGAATCTCGAGCAGCTGCTGGCAGAAGGAGTCGATGAAAAAAAGGCGAGGAGCATGGCAGAAAAACGAGCCATCGAGGATGCGCGCTTTGTGCTTCCAAACGCCTGTGACACCAAGATGATGCTGACGATGAACGCCCGCAGCCTGCTCAACTTCTTCCGGCTGCGCTGCTGCAACCGCGCCCAGTGGGAAATCCGCGAGGTAGCCGAGCAGATGCTCGCACTGGTTAAACCGATTGCGCCGACCATCTTTGCCAAGGCAGGTCCCGGCTGTGTCAGCGGACCTTGTCCCGAGGGTAGGATGACCTGCGGAAAAGCAGCACAGGTCCGCAAAAAATATCTGCAAGGGGAGGCAGAGTAGCATGAAGGGCAAGCTCATCATCATCGAAGGGTTGGACGGCAGCGGCAAAAGCACCCAGATGCAGCTGCTGTGCCAACGGGCTGAACAATTGGGCAGACCGGTGCGCCGGGTCAAATTCCCGAACTATGACGAGGATTCCTCGGCGCTGGTCAAAGCCTACCTGAGCGGGGAGCTTGGCTCGTTGCAGCAGATCAACGCCTATGCCGCATCGGTGCTGTACAGCGTGGACCGCTATGCCACCTGGAGAAGGCATATGCACAGCGATTATGAGCAGGGCGCTGTTTTTCTGCTGGACCGCTATACCACCGCAAATATGTACCATCAGACCACCAAGCTGCCGCATGAGGAGTGGGACAGCTTTTTGGACTGGCTGGTGGATTTGGAGTTTCAAAAGATGGGTCTGCCCGCTCCCGATTTGGTGCTCTATCTGGATATGCGCCCGCAGACGGCTCGCCGTTTGATGGAAAAGCGCTACCATGGGGACGAGAGCAAAAAGGACATCCACGAGGCGGATTTTTCCTACCTGATGTCCTGCCGGGAAGCGGCGCTGTATGCAGCAAAACGGTTTGACTGGCAGGTCATCGAGTGCTGTGACGGGGAAAACCCGCTGCCAATCGAGCAGATTTCACAGATGATCTGGGAAAAGGTCGAACCATATCTGCAACAAGAAGGACAGCAATAAAAAGAAAGACAACGCTTTACAGTCATAATAGCAAGATAAAAACACAAGAACAAAAATAAGAAAGGAACGTTTGTTTGGATTTTCACAAAATTAGCCTGCAAGATAAAGAATGGGTGGAGCAGCTGTTGAGCTGGTCCGATTACAACAGCTGCGAGTACAGCTTTTCTTCGTTGCTCAACTGGAGCCATATACACCAGACCGAAGTCTGCCGGATGGGCGACTTTGGGATTGTACGCAGCGGTTTTAAGGAGTTCTCCTATCTCTATCCCTTTGGAAGAGGGGACGTTGCTCCGGTCATTGAAGCCATTTTGCAGGATGCACGGGAAAATCAGGTGACCCCGACCATCTCTCTGGTGCTGGAGCCGATGAAGCAGCAGCTGCAAACGCTGTTTCCCGACCGGTTCTGCTTTGAGGAGGAGCGGGCGTATTTCGATTATATCTACACCTTTGACACCTTGGCATACCTCAAGGGAAGAAACCTCAGCGGCAAGCGCAACCACATCAATACCTTCCACAAGATGTATGAGGGTCGTTGGAGCTTTGAAACCATCACACCGGAAAATATCGGCGAGTGTGTGCAGATGAACCAGGAGTGGGGACAGCTCAATGAGCTTTCCCTCGGCAGCGGACTGCTCAAAGAAAAAACAGCGCTGACCACTGCCTTTGAAAACTTTTTTGAGGAAGGTCTGCGCGGCGGTTTGCTGCGTTTGGACGGGAAAGTGATTGCCTTTACAATGGGCAGACCACTCAATTCGGACACCTTTGTGGTCCACTTTGAAAAGGCATTTTCGGACATCCGCGGCGCCTACCAGATGATTAACCAGCAGTTTGTCCTCAACTGCTGCCAGGGCTATTCCTTTATCAACCGCGAGGATGACACCGGCATGGAGGGACTGCGCAAGGCAAAACTGTCCTATCTGCCGGAAATTTTGTTGACCAAGTACAATGTCCGTCTAATCGAGGACGGAGGCTTTCTGCCCGGCTGTCAAAAAGCAAAGCAGGAGCAGCAGGAAAAGTTGCAGCTGCAATAAAGAACAGCGAAGGAGGAAACGGCGATGGAACAGATTCATCTGATCGACCCGCTTGCCGCAGGAAAAGAGGACCGCAGACAGCTGGTGCGACTGTGGGAGGAATGCTTTGAGGCGGACGAGCCATATTTGCAGGTGTATCGGGAGCAGATGCTGGTAAAATCCGATGCCCGCACGGTGGTTTTGCGGGAGCAGGGAAAAATCCTTGGAATGCTGACCCTACTGCCCTGCTCCTATCGGGTGGAAGGGCGGCAACTGCCGGCGATGTATCTGTTTGCTGTCGCAACTCTGCCCGAGGCACAGGGCAAGCAGGTGGCGACCCGGATGCTTTCGTGGGTGGACCGCTTTTTGCCGCAGCAGGGGATAGAAGTGGCTATTCTTGCACCGGCTACCGAGTCTCTGTACAGCTTTTACCGCAAGCGCGGGTATGAGGACTGGTTTTACCGCAGCAAGCTTACCCTTCCCGCCGGTCAGACCGGGCAGAAGGGATTGGTCTGGGAGGAAATCGGCGCACAGCCGTTTGCACAGCAGCTAGAGCGGATGGCAGGGCAGGATGCCGTCCTTTGGAGCGCACAGGAGCTGGAATTTGCCGAAGCGGAAAGCCGCCTGTACCACGGCGGAATGTACCGCCTGTGGCAGGACGGATGTCCGGTAGGGGTTTGCAATCTGTACCGTTATACAGCGGACAAGGTGATTGTCAAGGAGCTGCTGACCGAGCCGGAGGTTTGTGCCGAGCAGCTGGTAAAACAGATTTGCAGCGGCTTTGAGGGAGGTTCAATCGAGTTTCGTCTGCACCCGCAGCTGGATTTGGGACAGAAGGTGCCCGCGGGGATGCTCCGCTTTTACACACGGGAGCGCCCTTTGGCAAGCGGACAGGCATATCTGCCGTTTATTTTGGATTGAGCGATGGAATAGAGAGAAAAGCAAAAAAGGAGTTGGGAATAGATGGTGACAATCTTTCTTGCACAAGGATTTGAGGAGATGGAGGCATTGGCGCCGCTGGACCTGTTGCGTCGAGCAGGGATACCGGTGCAGACGGCAGCTGTTACCGACAGCCCGCTGTCGGCAGATGAAAAAGCGGCGGACCGACTGGTGGTGACCGGAAGCCACGGAGTTCGCTTTGTCTGTGATTTGGCGGCAGAACAGGTGACCGAAGAGCAGATGCAGATGCTAGTGCTGCCGGGCGGGATGCCTGGGACTAAGCATCTGGGAAGCAGTCCGCTGGTGGACCGCTGGCTGCGCTATGCACAGCAGGAAGGCGTGTTTGTCGGCGCAATCTGTGCAGCGCCCTCGGTGCTGGGAGAAAAGGGGATGCTGCAAGATCGCAGTGCCACTGCCTTTCCGGGCTTTGAGCCGAAGGGAGCAATCTGCACCGGTCAGGGCATGGTGCGCGACGGGCAGTACATCACCGCAAAGGGAGCGGGAGTCTGCATTGAATTTGGTCTTGAGCTGGTCAGCTGCCTGGCAGGAGAAGCGACCGCTCGACAGATAAAGGAAGAGATCCAATGCCAAAGATAGATTTAAGAGAATACAAAAAAGAAATCCGCTCCCAGATGCGCCGCATCCGTCGGGAGATGAGCCCGCAGACGGTGCAGGAAAAGAATGACCGTATCTATAAACGGTTGATTGCCACCCAGCAGTACCGCCGGGCAAAGACAGTGGTGGTCTATGTTTCCAAGGAGCTGGAGGTGGACACCCGCTGTCTGATGGAGCACGCATGGGCAGACGGCAAACAAGTGGCTGCACCCCGCTGTGTGGAAAACACACGACTGATGAAGATGCACCTGATTGGCAGCATGGAGGACCTGGAGGAGGGAGCCTATGGCATCCTGGAGCCATACAGCAATCTGCCGGTGCTGGAGGATACCACTAACGCCATCTGTATTGTGCCCGCCTTCTGCAACGATTACCGCGGCTATCGGGTGGGCTACGGCGGCGGCTACTACGACCGCTATCTTTCCACCTTTCAAGGAGTGAAGATCGGAGTCAATTACAGCGACTGTGTGCGCCCAAAGCTGATTGGAGGTCGGTATGATGTGCCGGTAGACTTGCTGGTCACCGACCGCTACCTGCGCAGATGTACCACAAGACCTTCGGTCAGACACAGAAAACCTGTAAGACAGGGGACAAAAGGAGATGCACGATGAAAAACGAACAGGACCGCGAACAGTTGCAGCGGTATTTCGGACAGGGCAACAACAGTGACCCATTAAAAAACAGCAACCGCCCCAAGCGCAGCGAGGACCTCTCCTTCGACCGGACCCAGTGGTTTGTATCGGAGGACGGGCAGGATGAGGACGATTTTGAACGGGAGGAGCCACAGCCACAAGAGGATTTCCTTCCAAACGGTGGCAAAAAGAAAAAACGCAGACAGTCCCGTTTGAGCCGATTTGCTCAAAGCTTTGTGCTAATCTGTGTGTTTGTAGGAGCGGCAATCTTTTTGGCGTACTTTGCACTGATCAGTGCCAGTGACCTTCTGGGTCTGGGACAGCCGGACCAGCAGATTGAGGTCACTCTGACCGAGGAGCAGGCATCTTCGCTGAGTAAGACAGCACAGGTGCTCAAGGACAAGGGTGTCATCTCCGGCAAGCTGGTGTTTGAGCTGTATGGAAAGCTCAAGGACAAGGAAGGCTCCTTCCTTGCAAAGACCTTCGTCCTCAACAATAAATGGGGATATGACCAGATTATGGACCATCTGGCGTACGACAAGGTAGAGTCGGACATTGTCAGCGTCACCTTCCGAGAGGGCATGACCCAACGGCAGATCGGCGAGCTGCTGGAGGAAAACAAGGTCTGCACCGCCGACGAGTTCTATCAGGCGCTGGACGAAGGGGATTATTCCACTTACGACTTTGCAGGTTTGGTGCCGGACGACGAATCGCTGCGCTTTAGAAAGTATGAGGGATATATCTTCCCGGATACCTATGAATTTTACACCAATATGAATCCGAAAGAGGTCGTCAGAAAGTTCTTCAGCAACTTTGACAACAAGGTGGATTCAGAGGTGATGCAGCAGATACGCAGCCTTTCTAATGGGCTGGGTGAACTGGACAACCTGATTACCTTGGCGTCGATCATCCAGAAGGAAGCGACCGACCTGGAAAATATGAAGATGGTATCTTCGGTATTCCACAACCGTCTGAACAACAGCGGAACCTATCCGTATCTGCAATCGGATGCAACCGGCAACTATATCCGCGATGACATCCGTGTCTTTATGACCGAGGACAATCAGCAGATGTATGATGCTTATGACACCACCAAGGTGGTGGGTCTGCCGGTCGGACCGATCTGTAACCCGGGTATGGATGCTATCGAAGCTGCTATCCATCCGGCACAGAGCGATTATTATTACTTTGTATCGGACGATGCAGGCACCTATTACTTTGCATCCACTCTCGATGAACACAACGCCAACATCCGTAAGGCAAAGGCAGTGAATGCGCAGCTCAAGGAAAGTCAGGCGGTCAAGGAAAGCGGAAACTAACAGGCAGGACAAACAACAACGGAGGAAGATTATGGCAGAACATTTTGCGGCACAGCGCGACCACTACCCGGAGGTGCTGGCGCCGGTGGGCGATTTTGAACGGCTGACCTATGCGGTCAACTATGGAGCGGATGCGGTCTATCTGGGAGGCACTGCCTTCGGGATGCGCGCCTCGTCGGCAAATTTTGATTTTGATACCATGAAAAAGGCAGTGGAATATGCCCATGCCCGGGATGTCAAGGTCTATCTGACCTGTAATACCCTGCCGCTCAACAGCGAGGTCGAGCAGCTGAGCGATTATTTGAAGAGCGCACGGGATGCCGGCGTGGATGCAGTGATTGTAGCGGACATCGGCGTGCTGATGGAGGCAAAGCGGGTGATCCCGGAGGTGGACATCCACATCTCCACCCAGACCGGCATCGTCAACTATCTGACCGCCAACGAGCTGTACAAGATGGGAGCAAAGCGGGTAGTGCTGGCGCGTGAGCTGCCGCTGGAGGACATCCGCCGCATCCGCGATAAAACGCCGCCCGAGCTGGAAATCGAAGCGTTTGTACACGGAGCAATGTGTATGTCCTTTTCGGGCAGATGCCTGCTGTCCAACTATATGATTGGCAGGGATGCCAACCGCGGCGAGTGCGCACAGCCTTGCCGCTGGGGATACCATCTGGTGGAAGAAAAACGCCCGGGGCAGTATTTCCCCATCTATGAGGACGAGAAGGGCAGCTATATCCTCAATGCAAAGGATATGTGCATGATCGAGCATCTGGACAAGGTCATCGATGCAGGTGTTACCTCACTGAAGATTGAGGGAAGGGCAAAGTCCTTCTACTACGTGGCAGTCATCACCAATGCCTATCGTCAGGCGGTCGACCTCTACCGCAAGGACCCGCAGCATTTTGTGCTGCCTTCCTGGCTGGAGGAGGAGACCCGCAAGGTCAGCCACCGGCAGTATTCCACCGGATTTTATTTTGGCAGACCGGAGCAGGGACAGTACTACGAAAACGCAGGCTATGTCCGTCAGTGGGATGTGGTAGCGGTGGTGGATAAAACCGAAGGGGACATCCTCTACTGCACCCAGCGCAACAAGTTTTCTCTGGGAGAAACGGTGGAAATCATCTGTCCGCACAGCACAGTGGAGGATCGCCCGCTTTCCTACACCGTCACCTCTATCACCGATGAGCAGGGCAATCCGCGCGAGTCGGCAAACAACGCCATGATGAAACTGACGATGCCGGCAAAGGGACTGGTGCTGGAGGCAGGCTCCATCATCCGCCGCGCCGCAGAACAATAAGACAGAAAAGAGGAAACAGGCTATGGCAGAAACGATTGAGTTTAAATTTGATACCCAGCTGCTCATCGAAGGCTGTACCATCGACGAGGACCAGCTCAATGATTATATCACCGAGCATTTTCGCGGGGACTGTCTGATTGTGGTCGGGGACGAAGAACTGATGAAGCTGCATTTTCACACCAACGAGCCCTGGCAGGTGCTGGAATACTGCGCCTCCTTGGGAGAAATCTTTGATATTGTTGTAGAGAATATGCAGCGCCAGTCGGAGGATTTGCACGGCTAATTTTGGGATAAAGAAACAGGGAGCGCAAGCTTTTAGCTTACGCTCCCTGTTTTGTTTAGGGTAGGGAAATGGAGTCCTTTGGAAGATTTTCCCATTCCTCCTTTAACAAAGAATAGCAAAGGGTATCACTTTGATCGCGGGCGTGTTTTCGCAGTCTGCCCTCGAATGTAAAGGAGCATTTTTCCAGAACCCGTGCGCTATTCTGATTATGCGACCGAACCCAGGCAGCAATCACCAGCAGATTCATCTCCTCAAAACCGTAGTCTATCATCCTTTTTAGTGCCTGTGTTGCATAGCCTTTGTTTCGGTGCTTTTCGGCAATGGCGTACTCCAACTCCATATAGCCATCATAGCGATTCATGTCACTTAGGTTTATAAATCCCACAAAGTCGAGGCCTCTCTTGTCAATGATTACCTGAAAGCCCTTGTTGTTTTTCCAATGCCGGATGGTATTCTGACTGTCGGCAACAGAATCGTAGAAATGAATGCCGCTGGCTCTTAAAGCAGGATCGAGACACAGTTTATACAAAGGTTCTGCATCGGTGTCCTGCCAATTTCTCAATAGTAAATCTTTTGTTTCCATAGATGGGTCCTCCACAAATAGGAATTGTTCTACTTGATAAAGTATATCATAAAATGAACTTGAGTGCTGCTGTCCGCAAGAAAAACCACCCAAAAGTTTTCAAACTTTTGGGTGGTTTTGTATTCGGGATTGTTTTATTCGATATAGGAAACGAGAGATTAGTCGTCCACTGAGCCGGTGACCTCCTGACCGATATTGAGGATATGGTCGCCGATACGTTCAAAGTCGGTGAGCATCTCCGAATAGAGTACGCAGCCTTCATCGGAGCATTTTCCGGTCTGCATACGGTCGATCTGACCTTTACGGAAGCTTTCGGTCATATCATCGATCTTCTGTTCAATCGATTCGATCGAGTGCAGGCTTTCGCTGTTTGCCTGATTGTCCAGCAACAGATCAAGAGCATCGCAGCAGACTTCCTTCATCTGCTCAATCTGGACCATGACCTCCTTGGAGAAGGTAATCTGTTTTTCTTTGATCATGTTGGTGTATTCGCAGATGTTCATAGCGTGGTCGCCGATGCGCTCGAGGTTGCCGCAGACCTTAAAGAGTGCGCTCATGTACTGGGAATCCTTCGGGTTGCGCTCTTTGACCAGCATACGGGAGATGTACTTGGAGATTTCCTTGTTCAGATAGTCGATATACTCCTCACGATTGCGTACATCTTCCACCAGAGCAAGGTTATTGTCATGGACAGCATCAAAGCTCAATCCAACGTTTTCGCGGGTCATTTGGGTCATGCGAATCAGCTCGTTGCGGATGGCAGTGATGGCGATCGCAGAGATACCGATTTTGGTTTCGCCGCGATTTTCAATCGGAATAAACGGCTGGATGTACTCCAGATGCATCACGTCGTCGCGCTCCTCCGGCAGGTCCGGCAGGATGCGGGTCGCCAGTTTGGCAAGGTAGGAGCCAAACGGGATGAGCAGGATGGTGGTAGTGATATTAAAGATGGTGTGCATATTGGCAATCTGTGCCGAAACGTTGTTCGGGGTAAAGCCTTCGACCAAAGCGGTGAACGGAGTTAAGATACAAATAATGGTGAACAGGGTAGTACCAATGATGTTAAAGAGCAGATGGATGATGGTGGTGCGCTTTGCAACACGGCTGGTACCGATCGAAGCCAGGACAGCAGTGATACAGGTACCGATGTTCTGACCGAACAGCACATAGACAGCCTGTGGCAGACCGATTACACCGCTGCTGGCAAGTGCCTGCAGGATGCCGACCGATGCCGAGGAGGACTGAATGATAGCAGTAAAAATAGCACCGGCAAGAATGCCTAGAACAGGGTTGGAGAAGCGGGTGATGATATTGACAAAGGTCTCCGATTCGCGCAGAGGAACCATTGCCGCACTCATCATATCCATACCGATGAACAAAATACCCAGACCGGCGATAATCTTGCCGTAATGATGCAGCTTTTCATTTTTCAAAAAGACGATGAATGCCACACCGATAAAGGCGAACAGCGGAGCGATTGCGCCGACATCCAGAGCGATAAGCTGACCGGTAATGGTGGTACCGACGTTGGCACCCATGATAATCCACACAGCCTGCTGCAGGGTCATCATGCCGGAGTTTACAAAACCGACGACCATGACGGTGGTAGCGGACGAGGACTGGATGACAGCGGTGATGACTGCGCCGACGACGACGCCGAGAAAACGGTTTGCGGTCAGTTTTTCCAGAATTTTTTTCATGCGGTTACCGGCGGCGGCTTCCAAGCCGTTGCTCATCATCTGCATTCCGTACAGGAACAGACCGAGACCGCCAAGCAGACCAATCAAATCAGTTAACTTCACAGATGCTTCCTCCATAGTTTACATAAATTTATTCTTCTATTAACTTTATACACAATAAATGGATTTATTTCAAGAAGAAATTCGAAGATTTAACACGATTTTACAGGAATTTAACATAAGTGGTAAATAAACCGGAGGGATGTGTAGAAAATTCATTCAAAACAGAAAGGAAGAATTTTACAAAAAATGGAAATTAAGCGTAAAACGTCTGATTACGGCTTTTTTTGATGGTTGTAAAGAAAAAGGACCCGAGCTGAAATACAGCCATGGGGTCCTTTACAAAGTTATTCTTCCATCTGTTTTCCCAAAAATCCGGCGGCGGCACACAAAAGCTTTTCCTCTGCTTCGCTGGGTTGATCGGAGTCCTCACCCAACAACACCACACTGCCGCAGACATCGCCTGCAGAGATGATGGGAAATGCTATCAAAGCGGTGCGTTCCACGCCCTCAACCGGATACAGTGGATGCTCCTGTGGGGAAAGGACATAGTTCTTTCGTTGGTCGCACAGCTGCTCGAGGGCAGGGGAAACGCGGCGTTCCAGCAGCTCCTTTTTCGGGACACCGGCGGCGGCGACCACATGGTCACGGTCACAGACGATCACCGCTTTGCCGCTGGTTTTGTGCAGGATGTCCGCATACTGGGCGGCAAAGGAGGACAGTTCGCCGATGGGGGAATATTTTTTAAAGATGACCTCACCGTCGTTGCTGGTAAAAATTTCCAATGGGTCGCCCTCGCGGATGCGCAGGGTGCGGCGGATTTCCTTGGGAATGACCACACGACCCAGGTCATCGATTCTTCTAACGATTCCGGTAGCTTTCATAACAGTACGCTCTCCTTATCAGTTTGGTTTGTGCTGATAGTGTTTGCTGCCATGCGGGAAAATATGCAAGCGGTTTTGGCAGCTTTTTTTAAAAGAGAGGGGAAATAGCACAGGAAACTTTTGACAAAAAGAAAAAAGCGTCTATAATAATCAGTGAAATTAAAATTTGCTCTGAGCGATGGATGGAGGAGATGCAGGTGACACCGACAAAGGAATGGTTGAAGCTGTGGATGGAAAACAGGGAGCAGCTGAGCTGCCAGCAGGACCTGTCAGAATATTTCGAGCAGGAGGAGGTCGCCGGCTGTCCGGTGCGCACCGTTCGGGTCGGTTTGTGTCCGGTGCCCAGCGGCTCGCTGGTTGCGTTCGACCCTTGTGCCGCTGCCGACTGTCCGCCGCAGCCATACCTGGTTACAGCGCCGGTGGGGAACTATCCGTTGGAACTGTGTATCGCTTTCCCACAGGGAGAGAGTCCGGTGTGTGCAGCTGCCCGCCTGCGATTTAACTATGAACAGCCGGTACACTTTGAACAGGCATTGACCGGTCTGGAGGATTACAACCAGCTGACCACCGGAAACTTCGGCTTTGTCAGCAAAAGTGCGTTGGGTTGCCTGTGCGACCAAGTCACCCTGCAAAAGCTACAGGATTATCTGGATGGGCGGGTGTCTGCCCGTTCTCCGCAAAATCTGCTGGAGCAGCTGTTTTTGCCGATGGTGCAGCAGCAGAATCATCCGGGCAGCTGGGTAGATTGGACGTTGCCGGAAAATCAATGTCGTCTGCCTGTTTTTACCACCGGTTGGGGTGCAGGTGAATATCCGGTCTACTGGGGACAGGATGCCGAGGGCAGGGTCTGCCAGCTGGTGAGCTGGTTTGTGGACCTGCACGCCATGCAGGGAGCGGACCCTGTGGTGGAGGAAGCCTTGGAAGAATTGGAGGAAGCTCTGATTTGGGAGGATGACTGCTATAAAGGGCAGGTTTGTCTGGAAGATTGGGATGCCTTTTTTGAGCAGGAGCAACCGATTGACCTGATGGTGCGCCCGGGCAACTGTGACGACCAGCAGGTCATTGACGCTTGCCGTTATCTGCTGACAGAGCAGTACCGCCTGCTGGATGTGATGATGACCGGCTTGTTTGAGCAGTACCCGCTGATGCAGCTGCAATATGGCTATACCCGTGCAGACAATCATCCCGAGATGCCAAACCTGCTGGATAAAAATGACCTGTGGCAGCTGCTGCGCCCGCTGCGCCTGGTGCTGGATGTGCAGAGTGGCATGGTTTCTGCTGCCTTCTGGGCAAGCTGGGACCCGCAGCAGGGGGTAGGCATCAGCGTCTGCGGGGAGGACGTGACCGCACTGGACACCGCTGCCATCGTTCCGGTCTGGGAGCAGCCGGAGCCAAAAGCAGAACCGGAAGAAGATGAGGAAAGCGAGCAGCCGCAGCCGCGGCAGGAAGGGGAGCAGGAGGATGAAAGAGTGGATTGAGCGTGTGCGCGGCACCCTTTCCGTCTGTGCAAAATGGGTCATGCTGGCAACGGCGGTAGGCAGCGTGGTCGGCGTGATGGGGGTGGTGTTCCACTTTGCAGTGGAAATTGCTACCCACCAGAGGATGGAACACCCATGGCTGCTGCTGTTGCTGCCGTTGGGTGGTGTTTTGATTGCCCTGCTGTACCAGAAAACAGGAATGGAAAAGGATATGGGTACCAACACCATCCTGGAGGCGGTGCGCGGGGAACAGCCGCTGCGGCTGCGGACTGCTCCGCTGATTTTTATCAGCACCGTCCTGACCCATCTGCTGGGCGGTTCCTCCGGCAGGGAGGGCGCAGCTTTGCAGATTGGCGGCAGTCTGGGTTCCAAGATGGCAGATTGGCTCTCGTTGGATGACCGGGAGCATCAGATGATGATTATGTGCGGGATGAGCACCTGCTTTTCGGCGCTGTTCGGCACCCCGCTGACCGCCACTATCTTTGCGGTGGAGGTGGTCAGTGTCGGGGTGATGCAATACGCAGCGCTGCTGCCCTGTCTGATTGGTGCGCTGACCGGTTACGGGATTGCGCAGGTGTGCGGGATTGCACCGACTGCCTTTGCAGTCAGCGGGATTCCACAGCTGAGTTTTTTGAGCGCCGTGCAGGTCATCCTGCTGTCCACCTTGTGTGCGGGGCTGAGCATCCTCTTCTGCACCTCGATGCATATAGCAGCCAAAGGCTATGAACGTTGCTGCAAGGACCGCAGATTGCGGGCGGCTTTAGGCGGTGCGGTGGTGATTCTGCTGACCATCCTGCTGAGAACGACCGATTACAACGGCGCCGGCATGCCTATAATCGAGCAGGCGATGGCAGGGCAGGCGGTGTGGTATGCCTTTGCTGCCAAACTGCTGCTGACCGCCCTGACATTGGGCGCCGGCTTTAAAGGCGGCGAAATTGTGCCCACCTTTTTTGTCGGTTCTACCTTCGGCTGTGTGGTTGCGCCGCTGTTGGGGCTGGAGCCTTCCTTCGGAGCCGCGGTAGGGTTGATTGCACTGTTCTGCGGAGTGGTCAACTGTCCGGTTGCCTCCTTCACCTTGGCGGTCGAGCTGTTCGGCGGCGAAGGGGTCATCTACTTTGGTATCGCCAGTGTGATTGGCTATGTGCTGTCCGGCTACAGCGGCTTGTACCACGGACAGAAAATTGTTTATTCCAAGCTGGAGCCGCGCAGGATAGACGTACACAGCAGATAATCGGCATATCCTTCCTCCTGCCTGCATACTGTATACCATCTGACGGAAAGGCGGGAGAGGGATGGTCTGCCGAATCAACGACTTTAAATACAAGGACGTGGTGGATGCTGCCGACGGATGTCGACTGGGCTATGTTGGGGACGTCGAGCTGGACACCGCCGATGCACGCTTGACGGCAATCGTCATCCGGGGCAGATTGCGGCTGTTCGGGCTGCTGGGCAGGGAGGACGATCTTGTCATTCCCTGGGAGGACATCCAGGTCATCGGGCAGGACACCATCTTAGTACGGACCCGACCGGCTGCGCTGAGCGGTCGCAGGCGTCATAAACCGTAGGGCTGTTCGGGCATTTTGTGTGCAAAACGTCTAAAAAGGGGAAAAACGGAAAAAATGGCGTAAAAAGGACAAAAATTCACTTGATTTTTTAAGGGCGGTTTGTTATAATACTCGGGAACGGCAAAAAAGAGCGACAGAAAGCCGCACTTTTTCCGTATCTTATATCACACGTTTTGGATTGACCGGGATGGTGCCGACAGGCTAACCCACCTTTTCGGGCAGGATGAGCAGCCTAAGCCCATTGGCTCTTGTCCTTCGGAATCTCGGCAAAGCTTCCAAGACGGAGGTTTAACCTTAAGGAGGAAATCAACATGGGCGTAGTATCTATGAAACAGCTGCTGGAAGCAGGCGTACACTTTGGTCACCAGACCCGCAGATGGAACCCGAAGATGGCTCGTTACATCTTCACCGAAAGAAACGGTATCTACATCATCGACCTGCAGAAGACCGTTAAGAAACTCGAAGAAGCTTATATGTTCGTTCGCGACGTAGCAGCTAACGGCGACAACGTTCTGTTTGTTGGTACCAAGAAACAGGCTGGCGAGTCCATCAAAGAAGAAGCAGAGCGTGCAGGCGCACACTATGTAAACGCTAGATGGCTGGGCGGTATGATGACCAACTTCAAAACCATCCGCCGCAGAATCCAGAGACTGGAGCAGCTGCGCAAGATGCAGGAAGACGGCACCTTCGATCGTCTGCCAAAGAAAGAAGTCGGCAAACTCGAGCTGGAAATCGAAAAACTGGAGAAATATCTGGGCGGTATCAAGACCATGGACAAGCTGCCAGGCGCACTGTTCATCGTTGACCCAAGAAAAGAAAGAATCGCTGTTGCTGAAGCAAAGAAACTGGGTATTCCGATCGTTGCTATCGTTGACACCAACTGCGATCCAGACGAGATTGATTACGTCATCCCAGGTAACGACGACGCAATCCGCGCTGTTAAGCTGATTGCAGGCACCATGGCTGACGCTATCATCGAAGGCAGACAGGGCGCACAGAGCGCAGAGGATGCTGAAGAAGAAAAAGACGCTGAATAATCTTTAACGTCGGATCAGTCAAGCATACAGGTCCCAGTAAGGGTTCCTTGTTGGGGTCTTTTCCCGACAGGCACCTGTGCTGGGACCTTTTTTCAAAGCATTTATCCTTTTGTTTTATAAATTTATCATTTCAGTTTGGAGGAATTTAATATGGCATTCACCGCTCAGGACGTAAAAACACTGCGTGAAATCACCGGCTGCGGCATGATGGACTGCAAAAAAGCACTGACCGAAACCAACGGCGACCAGGAAAAAGCAATCGAGCTGCTGCGCGAAAAAGGTCTGGCTGCTGCTGCTAAAAAAGCTGGACGCATCGCTGCTGAAGGTATCGTAAAAGCATATGTTGACACTGCTAAGAAGGTTGGCGTTGTAATCGAAGTAAACGCTGAGACCGACTTCGTTGCAAAGAACGCTGATTTCCAGGCATTCGTTGACACCTGCGCTCAGACCGTTGTAGAGCAGAATCCTGCTGACGTAGACGCTCTGCTGGCTTGCAAAGCTTGCGGCAGCGAAATGACCATCGCTGACCTGACCACCGAAAAGATTCAGACCATCGGCGAGAACATCAAGATCAGACGCTTCACCCGCTACGAAGGCGATGTAGCTACCTACATCCATGCAGGCGGCAGCATCGGCGTTATGGTTAAATTCGATACCGACGTTGCTGACAAAGAGGGCTTCGAAGAGTACGGCAAGGACGTTGCAATGCAGGTTGCTGCTGCAAACCCTGGCTACCTCAACGAGACCGAAGTTCCTGCTGAGGTTCTGGAGAAAGAAAAAGAAATCCTCAAGGTTCAGGCTATCAACGAAGGCAAACCGGAAGCAATTGCTGAAAAGATGGTACAGGGCAGAATTAAGAAATTCTACAAAGAAAACTGCCTGATGGATCAGGAATTCATCAAAGACGGCGACCAGACCATCAAATCTTACACCGAAGCAAAAGCAAAAGAGCTTGGCGGCAAGATCGAAATCCTCTCTTTCGTTCGCTATGAAAAGGGCGAAGGCATCGAAAAGAGAAACGATGACTTTGCAAGCGAAGTTGCAAGCATGATGAAATAAGCGATTTCTGTTCACAATCAGAATAAACGCTAAAAAAGCACAGGAGATAAATATTTCCTGTGCTTTTTTGCGTACATAAAGATAGAAAACAGGGGCAGTAGAAGAGCATTTTTAACAAAAGCAGCAGGTGTTATAAGGACAAAACCCACGGGAGGATAAAGGACAGCGGTTCATTCCAATGAGATTCTTTATTGTGCTTTCTGAAGCAGTATGCAACACCCTTTTAAGAGGTTGCAAGGGATACAAGTGGAGCAGCAAAACAGGGGCGATGCACAAAAAAGAAAAGGGTCCCTCTTCGTAAACGGCATAATTCGGGTGTAAACTGCACGATGAAAATAAAAAAGCTATGATATAATAAAAATGATACAAAGATTCAGATAAAGTTATAAGGGGGCTTGACAAACAATGTTCTCATGGAATAAACTCACGACCGACCGACCGACCGACCGACCGACCGACCGACCGACAGACAGAGATAACTCTGCCTGCTTTTGTGTTATCCATATATTGTCATGACAGAGAAAACAGTTGTCCATTCCAAGCGGGTGGATGACCGATTCCTTTTTG